>ERZ772972.308-NODE-308-length-18256-cov-2.868689_pt1 | contig 18256 bp, 16 predicted proteins | sample MGYA00580673_ERZ772972 | MGnify/ENA primary metagenome ERZ772972 (study PRJEB29015, sample SAMEA2738051) | human oral metagenome | biome: human oral; feature: human-associated habitat; material: saliva | place: China | collected 2229 ... | reverse complement strand
CACCATATTGAGCATTAAATATATGACTCCCATTAGAATCCTTTAATACAAAACTACGATCACTTAATTGTTCATAAGAATCATAGTTCATGTGTACAACAATTTGATTTAAAGAGTCAATAATACCATACTTATTATTTTCATTAGATACAACAAAATAATTAAACTCATTACCTAAATGTTGTATAGATTTATAATTTGCAGGAATTACTATTTCATTCTCACCAATTCTCATTCCATACAAAGTATTCCCTTTTTTATCTACTTGAGTAAATAATTCATAGGTATCTGATGGTTTTCTACTATATAGACGTTCTTCTGAATATCCAGCTGTTCCCGCTCCATTTCCAATAAGTTCTTTATAGTCATCAGTATTAATAAGATGATTTGCTTCATTTTCGGTTAAAACAACTCCATCTTCTGTAACATATTTAGTATAACCATCAAAGGTATGGATTATAAATAGCAGTTTTTGATCTTTCTTAGATTCTAAGAAGTCAATATTCTTCCAACTATCTTTTATAGGATTAGTAAGAATTTGAACCCCATTCTTTTGGTTATATAAATACCAGTAATCTCCTTTTCGTCCTAATATTAAATTTTTATTTACACTACTATATTGATTGACTACATCATTAATAGCATAGGTACCATTTGAATTAACTAATTTAAATCCATCACCAGTTAATGCTTTCACATAGTTATAAGAAAATGCGTATTCATAGCCTGCAGGAAAATATGCTAATTCAACTAAATTTACATACCGCTTTTGACCATTTTCATAAAATGATCCATATACGTATGTTTTGTCATATCCGTCCATATAATCTACATGCAAATTATCATATGGGCCCAGTATCCAACCTCCATTTTCATCGACGATAGTATTACCAGCTGGGGATTCTAATGTAATATATTCTTTTGCGGATGTTATATTACATGCAGCTAAGGCTATAGCTACGCCTAATATAAACTTTCTCATATATCTCTCCATTATACAAAACAATAATAATTAATCTCATAATACCATATTTCAATACTATAATTAAGAGAATCATTTCATACTTAATGAGCTAATATGGAAATGATTTTTATTTGAAGTAATTCATATATTAGCAATTTTATATTGAATTTTTTAGAATTAAGATGTAAAATAAGCATGTAAACTATCTAATTTAATCATATCAACTCTTATGGAGGTATTATATGTGCTGGTGTGATATTGTAAGTAAAGCCAAAATTGGCGGTTTAAAGCATTTAGGTAATGGTATGGAAAGTTCCTTAAGATTCCTTGCGGAAGTTGTTCTTGCTCTAAGTATTATTCGTGTACTTGTAAACTGGATCTTTGGTATTTAACTCTCTAATCTAAATCAGATACTATAAAAGGCGCTTAGTTATCTAAGCGCCTTATTTACATTCAATTATATTTGTTTAATAGGATTATAACAGTAAATATTACTGATACGCTTCGCTGCAATCAATATATTCCATGATAAGTTGGCAGATTTGACCATCTTTATCAAATGCCCAGTATACAGGGTATAAACCATCACCAAAGCCAGATTGAATCATTGGTACTGTTAATTCGGTTTCAGGAATTGTAAAGTTAATCCAGTCCCCTTTAGAGCGTTGGTATTGAGGATATGCCATAGCATTTAATTGGAATAAATCGCTATAGTAATCATCGTAAATATTCTTATCAGGATAGTTAGTGTGCCATTGATCGTAGAACTTTCTGTAGGTCTCAATCGTTTCAGCATCCACAACTGTAGCAAGACCAGAGTCTACAGGGAAACCGATGAAGCTTTCACCATCATCTAGTATTTCAATATCTTCTGTACCTTTTAAGGCTAATTCGTAGTTTGCCGGTTCATTGCCATTAAAGATAACGCGGCTCGCCACATAACGATATTGATTTGGTTCCATTTCAATGATTTTAGTTTCCAATAGATACGTGCCTGGTTCTACCGTTCTAATATAGGTATCAGGTTTACTCGGTAACGTTACCAATGGATCACAGCATGTAATATGACCTGTTGGGAAGTTTACAGTCCACATAAGCAATGTATGTAAAGGAAACCCTTTTAACTCTTTACGAGAAAATAAATCGTGATATGGTACAGTAGGTTTTAATTTTCCTTCTGAACCTAATCGGTTAAAGGTTTGAATCCATTCGCTAGTTAATTTAGATTTATCCATATTACTCCTCTGCTTCATATTTACAATGAATATATTCGCCCTCTAATACTTCGTAGGCTGCTGTTTTACGTATAATTTGCTTCACTAAGGTATCTAGCTTTGAACCATTTGAATAGTCTGCTGGTGCATAATACCGGATACGGTGATGACGCATCATTTTATAGACCTTATCTTTATCCTTTTTAATAGGATCATAGACACCTATAGAATGACCACCATTGGCATTTACAAGGCTCATGCATGGAATATCTGTATCGCTATCCCCAATATAAATCATATTCCGGAACGGCACTCGTTGATTCTCAGGCTTAATATAATCATTAACACCCGCGTCATTAATATCCAGAATCCCTTTTTGTATGCGGAATAAAAACTGTGTTTTATTTGTATAGTTAATAGCTTGTGCAGGCCATACGGCTACACCTTTATCATCAAACAAGAATGCACTAGCATAGATTTTGGTGAAAGCCCCTTCTTTAGCCATTTCAGTGCCTTCAATCATTTCTTTTAAGCCCGAGGAAATGATGTAATGCTCAATGCGTACACCATGTTCTAGACCATAATCGCGAATACGTTCAAACCAAGTACGAACGCCTTCGTATAGTTCTACTTGATTGCCATATTCCATAAGCTTTTCTTTCGTTACATAGAAATGACCTACTGCTTCTTGAATCATCTTATACATATAGGCTAAGTTATTATCCATATCATTCTTTTTAGCCAATTCATTCGATTCTTGCCAGAACTGTTTAATTTGCTCTTCGTTATAGCCAACAGATTGAATAAAACCTTGTGCCTGCATATCATCAGGGGTTAAGGTTTTATCAAAATCGTAACACATAGCTAGTACTGGCATAGACGATTCAGCTGATTGTAAAGATGCCTTACTGTCAGTCTTATAGGTGATCATAATCCACCTCCTTGTGATAATAGAAAAACAAACAAAATGTCATTTCACTCTCTTATATTCCTGAGATGTCCCTTTGACAACCCTTTTGTTTATATTTTACACGATACGTCAACGATTTGAGTTTCGTAATTCCTCGTAATTCTAGTTAAAATAGGCTCTCTTGTGTAAAAGTTTCGTCTACAACCCAGCTCTTTTCTGTACTTTCTTTAATAATTGCTGTTTTTGAAAGTGTGCCAATCAGTAAGCTAGAATTTGGATCATGTTGCATTCGATGTTGACGAACTGCAGCTTGATTCGTATTGGCATAACAATAACGGCAGAAGTGACTACAGCTATCGTAAGCGCCAATATCCCCATGTAAATAACAATTACACTCAGGTCTAGCTGGTGTACGTTTCGGTGCTTTTAATGTTACATTCCAAGCTCGTTCATAACAGTCTAGTGTAAGACAGCCTTCCGTATTAACACCTAATTCTTTGAAAACGTCCCCTTCTCCACAGGTTTTAAGTATCATATGATGAGAATGAGCTATAGATACTAATTCTTTAATGATCTTCTTTTGAATATCTAAACTTGGTCTATAGCCTTCAGGAAAATTATGAGCTACTTTATCAAAGATATCTAAAAAACTAACAATAACTGTATCAGTATAGCCCATTAAGGACTTTGCCATTATATAAAAGCTTTCAAAATGAAAATCTATTGTATAGTCATTAGTTAAAATGATTGGATCATAGCGCCACACCATAGACTGAGGATTAAGCTCATTAGCAATATGTTTAAAACCTTCTATTACAGACTCATATTGCGGTACATAGGGCTCAATGTCACGTCCATAAGGGGTTATGGTCATATGCCAATATTGTCGATAATCTTTAATTTCATTTAGTAATGGTATAAATGGCAATGGATTTTTCGTACAAAAAGCAATACCATCTACTACTTCGTGATTAATAGTATAACGCGTTACTTGCAGTGGATTATAAGGATTTTGAACATCTACAAATCCTTCGTTAATACGATTAATTAGCCATTGACCATAAAAGGCAGGTATATCTGTACGTTGTCCAGTTTGTAATATCATAACTCTGCCCTTTCATTAAATAAAATATAAAAATATTATAACATATCAAGCCCTATGTATTTATAGTATAAATGTGATTTTTGCTGTATAGTTTATTCATATTTTATGGTACTATAAATACTATATAAAATGAGGAGAACTAACGTATGAACGATATTTTTGAACACAACCATCCTATGAAGGACGATAAAGAATTTATTACATCCTATTGGACAGATCGAGCTCACGATTTTGGAGCCTTACGAGCTAAAGAATTAGAGAGCACTAAACTTAAATTATGGAGAGATGAACTAACGAGTTATATCTTTGATTCTGATCGCTCTTTACGTATATTAGATATTGGTTGTGGTGCAGGCTTCTTTAGTATTATCCTCTCTCAACTAGGACATACAGTGCACGGCATCGATATTACGCCTAATATGATAGACGAAGCAAATCAACTGGCAGAATCTCTTGATTGTGATGCCACCTTCTCCGTTATGGATGCTGAAAATCTCAGCTTTGATTCCAATACCTTTGATATCGTTGTAGCCCGCAATGTAACATGGAATTTACCACATCCAGATAAAGCCTATGCAGAATGGTTACGCATCATTCGTCCAGGCGGTTTAATCCTCAATTATGATGCGGAACATGCTCGCAATCACCATGACTTACCACAATCTGTTCATCATGCCCATGAACATGTAAGTAATGAGTTAAAAGAGCGATGCCATACTATTTATCATATGCTTGAAATTTCATCCTTTACACGTCCTCAATGGGACAAAGAAGTGCTCACAAAATTAGGTGCTAGCTCTGTCACCATTGATTCCACAGTAGGACCTCGTATTTACAGTGAAGAAGATGAATTTTATATCCCTGTACCAATGTTCTTGGTGAAAGTAATAAAATAACATTAAAAATAAAACATTACAAAATAAACCCACTCCATATGATATGTAGCCCCTTTATTAAGTATCTAATAAAGGAATATATCATACTATGAGTGGGTTTTCTTTTACAAATCATTTCTTATTGTCTTTAATGATAGAGTCATCAAAGTTATAGGTTGTTATAAATTTTGTTTTAGGATTTGCTGCATTCCCAATCTCTTCTAAATATTTATTAGAAGCTACTTGAAGATCTTTCTTATACGCATCGGCCAATGTTTGTAAATTGTTCGTATCGCTTACTCGTTTAAAGGTCTGATCCATAAATTTAATAGTATCTGTTTTTGAATCATAAATAAGATCAGTATTTGGTATGTCCCTAATATCCATCTTAATTGTATTTAAATTCGAGCTATCTGCGTTACCTACTATATCGTTAGCACTCATTACAAGTGTAAGTGCTGTAATATAATTTAGACGAGCTTCCTTTATATCCCCTACCATTTGAGTAGATTCAATTACAGGTCTCTTTTCAGGCGTCGTATATTGATAATTATAAGCTTTCATATCTGCAGTATAAATCGTCTTACTATCATTTCGAGCTGTAAGATTCATCGTAAAAATAGGCGTGTCAACAGCACTCACTACATTTTGAACGGTATAGCCTGAGTAAGCAATCCATTCCCCTTCAGGTCCTTTAGACTGAGAAGACGCACTATTACTACTACAACCAGCTAATATCAATAAACTAACTAAGGCGATACAAAGTGAAAGGTATTGAAGTATTCTTTTTAGCATAGCAGTACCTCGCATACAAACTTATATTATTTAAATACAAACCTGAGAAATACTACAATAGACAACAAAAAGCAAATCTGTTACAGATATAATTTTTACTAATATACTAGTTACTAAAATACGCTTGAGCCTTAGTGATTTCTGCGCGAAGTTTTTCTTCATCAATAGTAAGTAATTCTTTGTCTTTCATAAGAACTTTGCCACCTACAATTGTAGTATTTACATCAGAACTATTTGCAGAGTATACAAGTGCCGCTAAATCGTTGTAACGAGGCATCCAGTGCATACCAGATACGTCATATAGCACGATATCTGCACGATAGCCTTTCGCTAATACACCAAGGTCTGTATAACCAAGTGCTTTCGCTCCTTCTACAGTGCCCATATGCCAAGCTGCTTGAGCAGGAATGGCTTTAGGATCGTAGAGACGTGCTTTATGTAAAGTAGCTGCAAGGCGTACTTCTTCAAGCATGTCCGCATTATTATTAGATGCTGAGCCATCCGTACCAAGCCCAACCGTAATACCTTTACCAATCATTTCAGGAACTGGTGCAATACCACTTGCTAATTTAAGGTTAGATTGTGGATTATGTGCTACTGCTACATTATGTTCAGCCATAATTGCCATATCTTCGTCTGTAACATGAACACAGTGTGCGGCCAATGTAGTATTCCAGAATAAACCTAGGTCATGCATATGAGCGATTGGAGTTTTACCTGTAGCTTTCATAACATTCTCCACTTCCCCTTTAGTTTCGGATAAGTGCATGTGAATACCACAGTTTAATTCATGAGATAAGGAGATAACCTTCTCCATATAAGCATCTGGACAAGTATATGGCGCATGTGGTCCTAATAATACCTTGATGCGGTCATTATCAAAGCCATTCCAAGTGCGGAATAAATCAGCATTCTCAACTAATGCTTGATCTGCTGTGGGAGAAACACCTGCTAAGCCACGAGATAATACAGAACGAATGCCAGTTTCTTTTACCACCTCAGCGGTAGTATTCATAAAGAAATACATGTCGCTAAAGGTTGTAGTACCAGTGCGCAACATTTCAGCAATGCCAAGTTGTGTGCCATAACGAACATAATCGTCGTTTAATTTTGCTTCTGTTGGCCAAATTGCTGTTTCAAGCCATTCCATAAGCTCAAGATCATCTGCATAGTTTCTAAATAGGCCCATCGCAATATGAGTGTGCGTATTTACAAGACCTGGTGCTGCTAATTGGCCTTTACCATCTAGCACTTCTTTAGCAGTATCTTTTGCCTTAATAGCTTCACTGTCATTTAAAATAGCTGTAATATATCCATTTTCAATTTCAATGGCATGGTTTTTAAGAACGCCCTCATCGGTGAGGACGTCTACATGAGTAATCAATAAATCAGACATAGTCTTCCCTCATAGGTATAACCGAGCCATAATAGCTCGGTTATAGTTATTAATTCTGAAAGTTTATAATAGTAATAATACACCTAAGCCTATCATTTACTATTACATTTCTATTCAATATTAGTTTACTTTTGTTAAGTAGTCGATTTGTTCTTGTGTTAAAGAGTCTAAATCATAGCCCATGGAGTTCAATTTAAGTTTAGCGATTTCCACATCTAATTCATGAGGCAATACATATACTTTTGGCTCCATTTCTTTGCCGTTTTTCAAGATATGCTCTGCAGCAAGAGCTTGCATAGCAAAGGACAAGTCCATGATTTCTGCAGGATGACCATCGCCAGCTGCAAGGTTAACCAAGCGACCTTCAGCCAATACATATAGTTTACGACCATCAGCCATAGTATAGCCTTCGATATTTTGACGAACGCGCTCATGACTTACAGCAAGGTCAGCTAGTTCAGCTACGTTTACTTCGCAGTCGAAGTGACCTGCATTACACATGATGGCTTTATCTTTCATCACTTCGTAATGTTCTTTTACAATAACATCTTTACAACCTGTTACAGTACAGAAAATATCGCCTACTTTAGCAGCTTCAATCATAGGTAACACTTTGAAGCCATCAAATACAGCCTCAACAGCTTTAATTGGATCTACTTCAGTTACATATACGTGTGCACCAAGGCCTTTTGCACGCATAGCAACGCCTTTACCGCACCAGCCGTAACCAGCAACGACAACATTTTTACCTGTTACAGTTAAGTTTGTAGTACGCATGATGCCATCCCAAACGGATTGGCCAGTACCATAACGATTATCGAAAAGATATTTACAGTAAGAGTCATTTACAGCAATCATAGGGAATGTTAATTGTTTAGCATTCTCTAATGCGTATAAACGATGTACGCCTGTCGTAGTTTCTTCGCTACCACCGATAAGACGTTCTTTAGCGTCTTGACGTGTAGTATGTAACAAGTTTACTAGATCACCACCGTCATCGATGATGATATGAGGTTTATGATCTAATGCTTTATGAAGGAAATCAAAATATTCTTCATCTGTGCAATCATACCAAGCATATACAGTGATACCCATATCTACAAGGCCAGCGGCAACATCGTCTTGTGTAGACAATGGATTAGAACCAGTTACGATAACATCAGCACCACCGCGTTTTAAAACAGTTGCGAGGTAAGCTGTTTTTGCTTCCAAGTGAACACTAACAACAATAGTTTGGCCTTTGAAAGTTTGTTCCGCTTCAAAACGATCGCCTAATGTATTTAAGGTAGGCATAAAGTTAGAAACCCAATCAATTTTTTTACGGCCTTCTGCTGCTAAGTTAATATCTCGAATTAAGGATTGCATAATAACTCCTTTTACTAATATGAGTTGATATAGTTAAAATAAAGATTTGATAGTAAACCCACTAGGATTTATTTGTTATTTAGATTCTACAATTTGGCGTAGCTTACCGATTGACTCTTCGTAATTTGGAGTCAACACACCTTCCTCTGTGATGATAGCAGTTACAAGCTCATGAGGTGTTACATCAAATGCAGGATTTAGTACACCAATGCCATTAGGCGCTGTTTGAACACCATGTAAAGATGTTACTTCATAATCGTCGCGCATCTCGATAGGAATGTCGCTACCATTTTCCAAAGTAAAGTCAAATGTGCTATATGGTGCCGCCACATAGAACGGAATATTATGGAATTTAGCGAGAACGGCTACACCATAAGTACCAATTTTATTAGCTACATCACCTTTTGTAGTGATCCGGTCTGCACCAACAATAACAGCATCGATAAGGCCTTGTTGCATAGCATACGCAGCCATATTATCTGTTTCTAATGTTACAGGGATACCATCCTCATGAAGCTCAAAAGCAGTAAGACGAGCACCTTGTAATAATGGACGTGTTTCATCCGCATATACCCGTTCTAGTTGACCATTTTCATGGAGCTTACGGACAACACCAAGAGCAGTACCTAGTCCACCAGTAGCTAGTGCACCAGCATTGCAATGGGTCAAGATGCGAATATTTTTCTTACCTTCAAATAATGTAGCCCCTGCTTCGGCCATACGACGGTTTAAAGATACGTCTTCTTCGTGAATGATAATAGCCTCTTTAGTAATAAGGTCTACTACTTCACTCATAGAGGACATACTTGTAACATTAGCTTTCACAAGAGACATAACACGATCTACAGCCCATGCCAAATTGATTGCTGTAGGACGCGTTTCCTTTAATGTTTCACTAAAGTCATATAGACTCGTTAATTGCTCACTAAATGGAACCTGTTGGCGACCTGCTTCCATAGCCGCTAAAATTAAACCATAGCTAGCTGCTACACCGATAGCTGGAGCCCCGCGAACGCGAAGCATCTTAATAGCCTCAGCTACTTGGCGCCAATCAGTACAGTGCACATAGGAAATCTCTGTTGGTAATTTAGTTTGATCTAATAATACTAGCGTATCTTTACGCCATTCAATATTAATCATAGCGTCTCCTTCGATGAACTATTGTTTTCTAGTATGAATGGATTATAATTTAAAACCACCATATTCGTGCATGCGATTATGAGCATCATAGCGAGCGTCTACATCGATTGCATCAATAGCACCTAAGATAAGAGATTTAAGTTGAGCCGCCATATTCCCCATCATTTCTACAACTTCACTATGTGTCAAGGCAGATTCGGAAATACCTGCTGCATAGTTTGTAATCATAGAAATTGTGGAATAAGCCATTTCAGCTTCGTTAGCGAGATTTACTTCTGGTACATTTGTCATACCAACTGTATCGCCACCGAGCATGTGGAACATTTTAATTTCCGCCGGCGTTTCAAAACGAGGACCTTCAGTACATACATAAGTACCACCGTTATGAATTGTAAGACCTTGTTCTGTGCCAACCTTTTGAAGAATATCACGCAATTCTGGGCAGTAAGGATTTGTTACATCAAGATGTGCTACTGGACGGTCACCACCTTCATAGAATGTAGTGATGCGGTTCTTAGTGAAATCTAAGAATTGGTCAGTCAAAACGAAGTGACCAGGCTTGAAGTTTTCATTCAAAGAACCTACAGCAGTCGTAGAGATAATAAATGTAACGCCTAATTTTTTGAGCCCCCAAATATTAGCACGATAATTAATTTTATGTGGAGGAATTGTGTGATCTTTGCCGTGACGAGCAACAAAGATGACTGTTTTTCCGTGGTATGTACCTTGTACATAATCTATTTCACCAAATGGTGTCATTAAGGATTCTTCATGAATATTTTCAAAGATGGACGGATCATAAACGCCAGTACCACCAATTACGCCAATTGCACTCATTGTGACCTCCTAATAGTAATAACTCTTATCTTTTATTTTCTCATAGAATACAAAAACAGGCTATAGGAAAAACCATATAGCCTGTAATTTTTATAAAGCTTATTTAATTCTTAAAAGTAATTATTGTACGGGACCTTTTGGTTTGAACATATCTTGAAGTTCTTCACGACTGAAGTGATATTTTTCATTACAGTAATGACATACAAGCTCCGTAGTTTCGTCTTCTAGAATAGCCTTCTTATCGTCTTCACGCAATGTCATAAGAACACCGGCAAAGCGGTCGCGACCACAGCGACATTGGAAGCTAACAGGCTCATTATATACCTCATTAACAGTTAGACCATCTAATACGCGTTCCATAAGACCTTTACCATCTGGATGTGCTTTCAAATATTCTGTAACAGGACCTAGTTCATTAATATTTTTCTCTACTTGCGCTAATGCTTCATCAGTAGCATCAGGCAAAGCTTGTACGATAAAACCACCTGCTACAACCGTATGGTAATCTGGATCCACCAATACGCCAAGGCTGATGGTAGACGGTACTTGCTCAGAAGCATATAAATAGTATGCTAAGTCCTCTGCAACTTCCCCACTTTGAATCGGGCTTGTAGAGGTATAGTCTTGGGCCAATTGTGTAAATCTCGTAACTTGTACTTCCCCATTATGACCTACTGCAGCGCCTACATCAAGCTTGCCAGCATGTTTCAAAGGTACATCTACATGTGGCTCATCTACGTAGCCTCGAACCGTATTATCAGAAAAAGCATCTACGTGAACTACGCCTAGTGGACCATCACCTTTAATGCGAAGGCTTACATTTTCATGATTTTTAAAATCACCAGCTAATAAAATAGCGCCTGTCATGGCACGACCAAGAGCCGCAGTTGCTACAGGCCATAAATCGTGACGTACACGAGCAGTTTCAACTGTATCTGTTGTTACAGCTAAAGACATACGAACCCCTTCTCGGGTAGTAAAACGTTTAATATAATCCATTCTATCAATCCTTATGTTTACTTAATCTATTTAGATATATTTTTATGTTGCTTATATAGTATATCACGTCAAATATGTACATTCAAATTATACGGAATATATGTTCGGTTACTCTGTTTTTAATGCAAAAGAACATATTTTCGATATTATAAAAACACCCAGTATCATAAGATACTGAGTGTTTTGTATATAATTCTTAGATTTGATCGATAAGGTTAACCATTTCAATAGCGCCCATAGCACAATCATAACCTTTATTACCCGCTTTAGTGCCGGCACGTTCGATAGCTTGTTCAATATTTTCAGTAGTAACTACACCGAACATAACAGGAATACCTGTTTCTAAAGAAACATGAGCAATACCTTTAGCTACTTCATTACATACATAGTCATAATGAGTAGTAGCACCACGGATTACAGCACCAACACAAATAACTGCATCATATTTACCAGATAAAGCCGCTTTTTTAGCAATCAAAGGAATTTCATAAGCACCAGGAACCCAGATTACAGTGATATCTTCTTGTTTAACATCGTGACGAAGTAAGCAGTCTTCAGCGCCACCGATTAATTTAGATGTAATGAACTCGTTAAAACGAGAACCAATAATAGCAAATTTTTTACCGCTACCTAGTAAATTACCTTCTTGAACCTTCATTATGTTGACCTCCTATATTCCTATAAAGGAAATTCTTATGTGACGAGCAATTTGTTAAATAGAACTAAATAGTTAGTCTTCTAACATATGACCCATTTTTTCTTCTTTTGTTTTCAAGTACCCTGCGTTGAATTTGTTTGCCGCAATAATGAGCGGTACACGACTAGTTACATCGATACCCCAATGTTCTAAGCCATGGCGTTTTTCAGGATTATTCGTTAACAAGCGAATGCTCTTAATCCCTAAGAAACGAATGATTTGCGCTGCTAAGGAGTATTCACGCATATCTGCAGGGAAGCCCAATTGTTCGTTAGCTTCTACAGTATCAAGGCCTTGCTCTTGTAATGCATAGGCTTTAATTTTATTTGTTAAGCCAATGCCACGACCCTCTTGACGCATGTATACGACAACGCCTTTGCCTTCTTTTTCGATAGCACGTAACGCATTATCTAATTGTTCGCCGCAGTCACAACGTTTAGAGCCGAACACATCGCCAGTTAAACATTCAGAGTGAATACGTACAAGAACATCGCTACAGTTTTGCACATCACCTTTGACGATAGCTAAATGCTCTTTTTTATCTAATTCATTTTTGAATACAAAAATATTGAAATCACCAAATTTAGTAGGTAATTTAGAACAAGCACCAAGATCAACCATGTCTTCATACTGTTTACGGTATTCAATAAGCTCTGCTACGGAAGCAATTTTCAAATCATGCTCTTTCGCAAACTCCATGAGGTCTGGTAGACGTGCCATATCGCCATCATCTTTTGTAATCTCACAAATAACAGCTGCCTCTTGTAAACCTGCTAGTCGGCAAAGGTCGATAGATGCTTCAGTATGACCTTGGCGTACTAGAACGCCCCCCTCTTTATATACTAAAGGGAACACGTGACCAGGACGACGGAAGTCTTCAGGTTTAGCATTAGGATCTAGTAATTTTTGAATTGTATAAGCACGTTCTGCTGGAGATACGCCTGTTGTAGTATCTACATGGTCAACAGTAACGGTGAAAGCAGTTTCATGGTTATCTGTATTTTTGGTAACCATGGCAGGAATGCCAAGTTTTTCTAAAGCTTCACGGCGCATAGGCGTACATACGATACCGCGCGCGTATTTAACCATAAAATTAATATTTTCTTGTGTAGCAAACTCAGCAGCAATGATAAGATCGCCTTCGTTTTCACGGCTTTCATCATCAACAATAATAACAGGTTTGCCAGCTTTAAGGTCTTCTAAGACCTCTGTAATAGAATGTAATTGTTCGCTCATAGGAACGCTCCTTACTTTTATATAAATCCATTCTCTACTAAGAGGGATTGCATAGATTTCTTAGGTTTATCTTCGGTAGGTTCACTGCCGAGATTCATAAAATGACGAATGTATCGACCAGCGATATCCGTTTCTAAATTAACCTCCGTACCAATATGGGCAGAGCCTAAAATTGTTTCGCCCAAGGTATGAGGAATGATAGATACGGAAAAACTGCTATCCGTTCGTCGCATAATGGTGAGGCTAATTCCATCAATCGTAATGGAACCCTTATAAATAACGTAATCCATTACGGATTTCGGGGCCTCTACGGTAAAGATAATGGCATTATCCGTTTGTTCCCGATTAATGATGCGGCCCGTCCCATCTACGTGACCTGCCACAATGTGACCACCAAATCTACCATTGGCGAGCATAGCACGCTCTAAGTTCACAGGTTGATGAACTTTCAAATTTGTAAAAGTAGTCATCTTGATTGACTCGGGCATAACATCAGCTGTAAATACGCCATTACCAATCGTTGTAGCCGTCAAACATACGCCGTTTACAGCTACGGAGTCACCTATTTTTAGATCGCTAAATATTTTATTCCCCCGAATTGTTATGGCTAAGGATTTAGGGCCCTTTTTAATGCTCTCTACACGGCCAATTTCTTCAACGATTCCCGTGAACATAAGCGCCCCTCCTTCCTTGACGATACGCTTCGATGCGAATGTTATTATCTAATACTTTAGTTTTTGTGAAAGTTAATTGAGGTGAAGCTTCTAAACTTTCAAAGCCACGACCACCTACAGCAGGAGTAGCATCAGTACCACCGATAATTGTATTTCCTATGTAAGTTACAACTTTATCAAAATTCATCGTTTCTACAAAGGAACTAATGATGGCTGAACCACCTTCGACTAGAACTGATGTATAGCCTAGTTCTCCAAGTTTGGTAAGAATATCATCAATAGATAATTTCTTAATATCAATAACGATATCAGTACTCTTACTTTTACGTGTAGAAATAGATTCTACAATCGTAACAATGGCACCTACGTTTTCTAAAGCTTGAATTCGCTCCTTTGGGCAGCCTTTAGATACAAAGATATGAACCTTCCGATTTTCTACGTCAAAAACCTGACTGTTAGTAGGCGTTCTTCCTAGACTATCCAAGATGATTACATCTGGTTGATGAACATGTATAGGCTCATCAAGTATGCTTGTATCTAATAAAGCCTCAGATAATTCAGTCTCAGTTAAACGACAGTTTAATTGAGGATTGTCTGCCAAAATTGTGCCAATACCAACGAGCATGGCATCATGTGTGGCACGCAGTACATGTCCATCTCGGCGGGAGGACTCATTTGTAATCCATTGGGATTGGCCTGTAAAAGTGGCAATCTTACCATCTAGTGACATAGCACTCTTTATAGTTACAAAAGGTTTACCTGTCTGTATATACGTAAAGAAATGCTCATTTAGTTCAGCACATTCCTCACTGCATACGGGGCAAACAACCTCTATGCCTGCTTCACGGAGTAAATCCATGCCCTTTCCAGATACTAGTGGATTAGGATCTGTACTACCTACTACGACTTTAGCTATGCCAGCCTCGATAATACGCAGCGCACAAGGTGGAGTTTTACCATAATGAGAGCATGGCTCTAATGTTACATATAAAGTAGCACCTTTAGCATTATCACCAGCTTGGTTTAAGGCATGAACCTCAGCGTGAGCTGTACCAGCTTTATGATGATAACCTTCACCGATTATTGTATTGTCTTTAACCACTACGGCACCAACCAAAGGATTTGGCGAAGTGTGACCTGTGGCTAATTTTGCCAGTGCAATGGCGCGTTTCATATATGCTACGTCATCCACCATATCACCTCAATAAAAAAAGGACTATATACATAGTCCTTGGGTAATCATAAATACGCACGTCAAATGTGCTTCGTCTTTTCTCATCCAGACTGTACTGTCGGTATCGGAATTACACCGATTCATACCTAAAAGGTTCGCGGACTATACCGCCGGTAAGGAATTTCACCTATCCCCAAAGACTCATCTATTTTGTTTCTGAATTAATAGTAACACTTTTATAAGGGTTATGCAACAATAAGAGTTTTGTATTGAGAAAAGATATTAAATATTAAATCTAGAATAAAATAACTATTATTATATTTCTATTTTTTAGATTGAAAATATATTAACAATATAAACATATATAAACATATATAAACCATGTATACACTAAATAGTAACATTTATCACATAATAACATGACAAATAGGTCTAATATAAACTTATATGGTTATAACAACTATACTTAATTGATATTATTTATTAAATATAGGTGATAATATGGCAAAAAAACGAATTTCTGATGTACTTATAGAAGTCTTAGCCAATGCGGGTATCGAACGCATTTACGGTATCACTGGCGATAGTTTAAACTCTGTAAACGATAGCTTACGTCGCAATGGTAAGATTGCCTTTGAGCATGTGCGACACGAAGAAACAGCAGCCTTTGCTGCAGGCGCAGAAGCTTCTTTAACTGGAAAACTTACAGTTTGTGCAGGTAGTTCTGGTCCTGGTAATTTACATTTGATCAACGGTCTCTTCGATTGTCATCGCAATCGTGTTCCAGTATTGGCTATTGCGTCTCATATTCCGCAATCTGAAGTAGGCTTAAATTACTTCCAAGAAACACATCCAGAAAACTTATTCAAAGAATGTTCTTGTTTCTGTGAACTTATTTCTAATCCAAAACAAATGCCAGAAATTCTATTCCGTGCTATGAATGCCGCTGTAGGTAATCAAGACGTTGCCGTTATCGTCCTTCCTGGGGACGTTGCAGTAATGGAAATGGAAATCGATGAATTACCAGTATGGCATCACCCTCGTTTACCTCATATCGTTCCACAACGCGATGATATTGAAGAAATGGCAGCTCATTTAGAAACAGGTAAACGTATTACCCTATTCTGTGGTGCAGGCTGTGAAGGTGCACATGATGAAGTTGTAGAATTAGCAAAACGCTTACAAGCACCTGTAGTACATGCTTTCAGAGGTAAAGAATGGGTTGAATGGGATAACCCATATGATGTAGGTATGACAGGTCTATTAGGCTATACATCTGGTTATCGTGCCATTGAGCAATGCGATACACTCCTTATGCTTGGTACTGACTTCCCTTACCGACCTTTCTACCCAGAGAATGCAAAGGTAATCCAAGTTGATAGAGATCCTAGTGCATTAGGTCGTCGTGTACCACTTACTCAAGGTATTATTGGTACAGTAAAAGATACATTGAAAGAATTATTACCTCTTATAGGCCAACGTGGTGATACTGAATTTATCGACACGGTCCGTAAAGCATATACTAAGTTTAGAGGTGACTTAGACAGCTATGCTGTAGCTGAACCAGATGGTGTAGCAATTCATCCGCAATACTTCGTAAATCGTTTGAATAAATTAGCTGCTGACGATGCTATCTTTACCTTTGACGTAGGTACTCCAGTAATTTGGACTGCGCGCCACTTAAAAACAAATGGCAAACGTCGTATCTTAGGTTCTTATAATCACGGCTCTATGGCCAATGCTATGATGCATGCCATCGGCGCTCAAAATGCATGTCCAAACCGTCAAGTCATCTCCCTTTCCGGTGATGGTGGCTTCACAATGATGATGGGCGAAATGTTAACATTGAAACAACTTAACTTACCAGTTAAAATCTTTGTATTCAACAACGAAGAACTTAGCTTCATCGCCATGGAAATGAAAGCTTCTGGTTACTTAGACTATGCTACAGACTTTGTAAACCCAGACTTTGGTAAACTTGCTGAAGCAGCTGGCATCAAAGGTGTAAGCATTACAAACTCTAGCGAAGTAGACGAAAAAATCATGGAAGCTCTCAACCATAATGGTCCTGTTATCGTCAATGTTCGCGTAGACAAACAAGAACTTGCTATGCCTCCAAAAATTGCATACCAACAAGCTAAAGGCTTCAGCAAATACTTGATCAATGCAATCCTTGATGGCCGTGGTACAGAACTAAAAGAAATGGCCAAAACAAACTGGATGAAATATAAATCTTTATACTAAAATCTGCCAAATATTCAAACCCTGTCAAAATAAATAAACTGCAAAACTTTCAAAAAAAGGTGTCATCAAGCGATGACACCTTTTAATGTTAATTAAATCAACTGAGTTAGCCAAATAACGACATTTGTTCGTCTTCTGGCAAATCACCACAGCATTTTAGTTCTTTCATCGTTTCAATGATGGTAGCCGATACCTTACAACGACGTTGTAAGTCTTTTAGAGAAGTAAACGGACGTTCTTCTCGTTCTTCTACAATCGCATCAGCAACGGTTTCACCAAGGGAGTCAATGGCCAAGAATGGTGGTAATAGTGCGCCGTCCTTAATGCTAAATCGGCGAGCACCGGAATGTTGAATATCTACGTTAATAAAACGATAACCCCGTTGATACATTTCCATGGATACCTCCAAGGCTATCGGTATTATCATTACTAACCCTGCCTTTGAGGATGTAAGAAGTTTAGAGGGACTGTCTGCAACAACTAAGCCTTCAGTACCTATTTTTGCGATTCCCACAACAGCAGGAACTGCAGCAGAGGTAACCATTAACTATGTCATTACCGATGTGGAAAAGAAGAGAAAATTTGTCTGCGTAGATCCCCACGATATTCCTGTAGTGGCTTTTGTGGATCC
>ERZ772972.303-NODE-303-length-18359-cov-9.796820_pt1 | contig 18359 bp, 12 predicted proteins | sample MGYA00580673_ERZ772972 | MGnify/ENA primary metagenome ERZ772972 (study PRJEB29015, sample SAMEA2738051) | human oral metagenome | biome: human oral; feature: human-associated habitat; material: saliva | place: China | collected 2229 ... | reverse complement strand
TGTTACGACGGCTGGATACGGGTCACCTCGGGCATGATAAGGCGCAAATACTCAGGTTACCGTGAGTCGCATCGCGAGTCAAGGCAGCGTGTGATATGTGCAGGGTTTCACGGGAACGAGGCCGTGGCCAGCTTGTTCGTCAGGCGCGACGCTGGCGATACCCGGGCTGGGATGATGGTGCCCCAAGTCGGGCTTGAACCGACGACCCACGGATTATGAGTCCGCTGCTCTGACCGACTGAGCTATTGGGGCGATGCCATCCTACCGGACAGGTTTCACATCGCTCCACCCGCCGCCCCGGAACGACCTATTGCTCACTCCGAAGCGACATAGGACCTTGCTCGCACCTACGCTTATTTTACCAGGTCATAGCCATGGAAAATAAGGAGGCAACATGAACGTCGCAGAACAGATCGTCGATGCCAGGCACAGTCAAGCCGGGGACACTGCTCAACGGTTTCACGCCCGTAGGACAGTCAAACCTGCGGAAACGAGGCCGGGGCTGGGTTATTGCACGACCTAGCCCCGGCCTCTTTTTCATGGCTCAACCCCACATTTGTCAACATCTTCTTTTCTAAAATACTGGTTTTTACCCTTTCAAATAGAGCTTGACAGGCATAGAACTTGTGCAGCGTTGCGCCACATTGCAACTTGACACCTAATTTTGCGTGTATTTTCCCTCTAATCTACTAAGCGTTCTATCGCTCTCGTCACACAGGAGGAAGCGCCATGCACGCGCTCACAGCAATGGCTAGCGCGGCCGGTGCCATCGACCTCGACACTTTTCCCGCTTGGCTGAGGATCACCCACTTCATCAACTTCGTGATGATGGGTTTCCTCATCCGCTCCGGCTGGGAGGTCCTCGCATCGCACCCGCGTCTGTACTGGAACAATCACTGCACACCCGGATCCGAGTGGCTCAAGTTCACCAAGGACAAGGTCTCGACCGTCCCCGGCGAGTTCACCGCGCGCGATGACCAGCGCAACCTGCACCCGCTAATCTCTCTGCCCGGACGCGCACAGATCGGCCTGGGCCGCGCGTGGCACGCGCTCGTCACGGTCATCTGGCTCATCAACGGCCTCGTGTACGTCACCCTCCTCTTTGGGACGGGCCAATGGCGGCGCATCGTACCCACCTCATGGTCCATCATCCCCGAGGCCTGGGAGAGCGCGAAGATCTACATGGGCCTGCAGATTCCCTCCATCGAGCACTTCCAGCCCTATGACGCCCTCCAGAAGCTCATGTACTTCACGGTCGTCTTCATCGTCGCCCCCCTCATGATCGCGACCGGCCCCATCATGTCCCCCACCTTCGCGGGACGCTTCCCGAAGTACGTCAAGCTCTTCCGCAACCGTCAGACGGCTCGCTCTATCCACTTCCTCGGCATGGCGTTCTACTGCGTCTTCGTCGTCATTCACGTCGCGCTGGTGTTTGTCGTCCACCCGAAGTACAACATCGCGCACATGATGCTTGGCGAAAACTACAACGACATCACGGCGGCACAATTTGCTCAGGCCGTCACCATGCTGATCATCGGAGTCGTCGTCGCCATCGCCCTGTGGATCGGGGCCTCCTACTGGTCACTGTCGAATCCGCGCCGCACGCAGCGCTGGATATGGGGTGCCACGCAGCCCATTCGCGCACTCACGATCGACCGTTTGAAGTCACGCCAGGTCGCAAAGAAGACCTTCAGCGAGGCCGATATTTCCCCGTTCCACTGGGTCAACACACGCCCGCCGACAAAGGAACAGTCCGAGGAGTACATCGCCCTGCGCGAAGACGACTTTAAGGACTTCCGCCTCGAGATCGGCGGCCTGGTTGAGGAGGAGAAGTCCTTCTCCATCGACGAGCTGAAGGCCCTGGGCAAGGTCACGAACATTACGATGCACACCTGCATGCAGGGATGGACGGGCATCGCGAAGTGGGAGGGCATCCGCCTCAAGGATCTCCTCGAGCAGGTCACGCCCACGTCAGGCGCACGCTACCTGATGGCGACCTCCTTCGGACACGTCGGGCACACCTACGACGGGCGCCCGACCGAGCCCTACTACGAGTGCATCGACCCGTCGATGATCGACGACGACGAGTGCATCCTCGCCTGGGGCATGAACGACGAGCCCCTGCCCGAAGTCTACGGCGGACCACTGCGCCTGCGCGCCGATTCCCAGCACGGCTACAAGATGGTCAAGTGGGTGCGCCGCCTGGAGTGGATCCACGACTACCACGACGTGGGCGACGGCCAGGGTGGCTCGCGAGAGGATTCGGGCCTCCAGCACTACGACGCCCGCGCCTGAGGCTCTCAGCCTTCACGCGATACCGCGCCTCCCTCCTCGTCCCCGCGCATGCGCGCGCGGAAACGTGGTGGGAGGCGCGGTCTATGCGTACCTGCGGGCGATCGCCATGGCCTCGGGCACGTAGGAGCGCCCGAAGATGGCACAGTGGATCATGATGATGTGCATCTGGTGGAGGCGGGCGCGCTCGCGCCAGCCGTCCTCCAGGGGCGAGGCCTCGTGATAGGCGGCGAGTATGCGTTCGTAGTGCGGACAGCCGAAGACCGCGAGGGCGGCGAGGTCCTCCTCGGCGTGGCCACCTTGCGCGGCGGGGTCGATGAGGACGGCCCCTTCGGGGGTCCACATGACGTTGCCGCTCCACAGGTCACCGTGGGTGCGGGCGGCGCCGATGTTGCTCTGGCGCGTCTTCATCTCTTCGACGAGGCGCGGTTGCCCGTGGTCGAGCGCGCCCGATTCGAGGCGTTCGCAGAGCTTGTCGATGAGCGTTCGTTCCGCGGCCGTGAAGATGCGGTCGTCGAGGTAGGGGGCGATCCGCTCACGCGCGTAGAAGGCGCCCCAGGATTCACTTTCCGACGAGGCCGGGGCCGGGCTCGGTTGACCGGGCAGCGAGAGGTGGGCCTCCCCCATCCAGCCATCACCAGCGAAGCCGGGAGGCGGCGCACCCAAGTGGCTGGCTCCGGCAGCGTGCGTGTGGGCGAGGGCTCGGCCGAATTCTTCTGCGGCCCGCGGAGTCGGTGCGACGGAGACCAAGCGAGGCTCCTCAAGCCACGTCGCACCGTGATCGAGAACGGGCACGACGACCGCGCCGGGGTCCGAGGCCTCGGCGAGCCACGCAAGGCCCGCAACCTCGTAGGCGATCCGCCCGCGGCGGCTGTCCGCTTTCCTGATGGTGTCCATCGGTGTGGCCTCCTGTCGCACAATGCGCCAACGCTGACACCAGAGAGATTAGACGACCACCGCCCAGCTATCGCGCGCGGGCACACAGGCAATTGAAACGACACAGACTATAGTTGCAGCATGATCGGTACCCACGTTGCCCAGAAAGCATTGAAACAGCAGGAGCCGACCACCCCATTGACGCGCACTACTTGTACTGACTCTCGGAGAGATGAAACTCTTCCGAAGATCATCAGCCTCTTTTCGGGAGCGGGTGGTCTTGATCTCGGATTCCAGCAAGCCGACTTTCCACTGAGCTTTGCTGCAGACATCTCCACTACTGCCATCCAGACCCACCGCAGGAATTTTCGGAAGACACTCGCCGTCGTCGCAGACCTTACTGAGCTTGGACCGGACGGGGTGCTTTCTTACCTTGAACCGCTCCTATCCGATGGGGAGAGGATTGGAGTGATCGGCGGACCACCTTGCCAAGGATTCTCACGAGGAAACACTCAGTCGACAACGGAAGATCCACGCAATCAGCTTCCGCTGCTATATCTACAGATCGTCGAAGCACTGCAGGAGAAATACACCGTTGAATTTGTCCTCTTCGAAAATGTACTCGGAATCCGCGACTCGAAGCACCTCACTACCTTCAATGGAATCCTTGAGAAGTTCAGCAGCATCGGACTCACCGCTAACGCGGAGGTCTACTCGGCTCTCGATTACGGGATCCCACAAAAGCGCAACCGCGTGATCATCACCGGATTCCGTATCAAATCCGTCGCGCAGGCATTCAAGCCTCAAAAGATCCAGTCGAAGAAGTTGACGGTCCGCGCGGCTATCGAGGGCCTACCAGATCCGGCATACTTCGCACGGAACCTCGAGCCCTCTTCGATTCCTTTTCATGAGAACCACTGGACGATGCGCCCTGTCTCCAAGAGATTCCGGCATCCCGAATCAGCCACTCCGGGCGGCCGCAGTTTCCGCCGCCTTCAGTGGGATGAACCGAGTCCGACGGTAGCCTACGGCCACCGCGAAATCCACGTACATCCTTCCGGACGTCGGAGACTCAGCATTTTTGAAGCGATGCTTCTTCAAGGCTTTCCACGAAAGTTCGTCTTAGAAGGAAACCTGTCCGCACAAGTCGAACAGGTTTCCAACGCGGTTCCACCTCCGCTTGCATATTCGCTCGCCTCAGCGATTGCGAAAGCCCTCTCTGCCTCAGACGAAGTCTGAGAAGTAACCCAGTGTGGGATCATCAAATGTGCCGATGACGAGCCCGCGATCTAGGAAACGATTGAACTCCTCGCATGAGGTCTCGGGCAGAAGCGCACATCCGTGACAAGCCGCCAGGTTACACGAATCCGGTCCCTGCCCCTTCTCACCCGCATCCATACAAACCGGGTCAGTGGAGCACCAACGCGCTCCCGTAATGGCGGATACAAACACTGATCGCAGATTCTCTGGACGCGACATACGAACGAGGCCACCCATCGTACCCTCTGAGTCGCCTGCAGCCGTATAAATCAGAACTCCCGCCATCTCGCTCCCTGGCTCCGTAGATGCATATAGCCGCTCACGGAGGGATGCAGAACTGTACCCACAGGTAAAGACCAACTCGTTAATGAGAAGATGTGCCAGGGTATGAAGCAGCACTAAGCGAGGTGTCAATTGACGCTCCGCTCTACCGGATCGCGCGTAGTGGTCAATGATCTTCTGAGTGCGTGCCTGAACCCCCTCTCGCTGTTCCCATTCCACCAATCGCTCGTGGTCAAGCTCCAGATAAATGCCTTCGCCCTTCACGACGTACGCAGGCAGCCAATCACTGCCCGGAGGTTCAGGCTCCCTCCGAAGGAGCGCTTTACCTGCACTGAGTCCCAGAGGCGCATCATAAACGCGAGTAAAGCCCCGTAACACACGAGTTTCGCGTAGTACGTCAACCGAACGGACTCTGTCGATGCACGACTCTAGATCGCCATGCAAACCAGGATCCGTCGCTGACAAATAAGCGTCTGCAGGGGTTTCTCGGATCAATTCATACTCGGGAAAACGCCATTCTGCATCACCAGTAAGAGACTCCACATCGTCGCTTTCATCAACCTTGTTCTCTACAGACTTCTGCTGCTCACCAAGAAGGTCGCGATAGCCCGCAAGTAGATCATCATCAGAAAATGGCTTCAATAGCTCTGGCGGAACACCCGAGAGCAGATGCTGTCGTAGCCGCTCAGCCGTGATGTCAGCGCCGCAAAAACTATGCACCAAACGCATTGCCGCAGTGACGCGCGGATGCCTTACTAACTCATGTAGTTCCGCGCTAACAGCACCCTCACTCCAGGGGATGTATATTGAAGACTCAACCTTCGGAAAATAGACGTTACCAGCCGATCGAAGCGCACCACGAATAGGGAGACCACATGTTGTCTCCTCCTGCGCGAGCCAAGGACTAGAACCGGAACATAGATACGGACGACTATCACCATTCAAATAAGCAGTTACATAGGTGCTATCTTCACCCAGGCGCGAGTTACCTTCAGTTATATGAGCAAGACTCCTCTTAGCGCCGCAGGAACATTCAATTTGTTGCGCCTCAAGCCCATCGCCACCAACAGACTTGAGTCGTAAGACACCATTACAAGAAGCGTTATCGGTCTTATGAACCCACTTATCAAAAGGAAAGTCGTCCAAATGACCGGCACTACAAATAAGCACGAAAGGAACTTGAGACATTCGAGGCCTCTTACCCTGACGATCATGTTGCGGATCTTGACACAGAGCTGCCGTTTTCAATGTCAGAGTAAGCCGCTCGAGCCGCTTGCAATAGATACAAAAGTGCCAACGCGGAAACCGTAATGCGGGGACTGTTAAACGAACATTCCGCTTATCATCCCCTTGTCCTTTCTGGCGATAGTCAGGTGGCAGCCTAAACTCATTGACCCTCAAACGTGATTCAAGACGCCAATCATGCTCCTGATACTCCTCAATTGCAAGCAGTGACTTATCACGATGTTCAAACCAATGATCCAGGCCTGCCGTGATCACAGATGTTCCATCCACTAAAACACTCATAGCCCCAACTCCAAAGGGGGAAACAAGCTGGGCACGCCTCAAGGCTCCCTTATCCATCACTTCTCCTTTAGTTGCGCATTATCTCTGTTATAGGCAAGCGAAATTTCAAGCCGACATTCAGAATCAACGTTTCGCATGCTCGTAGGAACATCCCAAATTGTCGCCTTACTATCAAGGTCTGGTAACGTTCCCGAAAATCGCATAAGCCCCTGTTTCGGATCACCCCGGCGCGTAGGGTTAGCATCCCACCCGGTCCGCTCCCACGATGCCCATTGCCGCCTCCGTTCAGCAGCAACACGTTCTACAACTTTTACCTCATGGCTATCTGCCGCATCCGCTCGTTCACAGATCAGCTCTATAGCTCTGCGATATGCCTCTTCTGGGAACGGGTAAGGCTCCGTATCTTCACGACATGTTTGACGAATATATGCAACGACTGCAGCATGGAGCGCTCGACGCAGGACTGGCGTAGCGAATGGCGTCAGCGACGTCGGCTCAACTTGAGCATAGAGCTGCTGATGATACGTCAAAAAACGCTCATAATGGCTTCGATCTCTAGGCTTAGCCGCACCATATAGAACGATGACCAGACCAGGACTCACATCAGCCCTGCGCCCGACACGACCCGACACCTGTATATACTGCGCAGTCGTCTTCGGCTGACCAACAATTGTCATGAGAGCAAGCCGGTCAATATCGACGCCCACTTCTATAATGTTAGATGCCAAGCAAATGTCGATTGCTCGTTGCTCCTCATGTCCTGTCACATATGCTGCTTGGAGCTGCTCAATGGCTTTTGGAATTTCATCGGACCGACGGCGCGAGGTTAGTTCCATCGTATTTTTTGGCCACCGCGGATCGATCCCATCACGCCTCCTGAGACGCGTCAAGTAATCAGGAACGTCGGACTGCAGGAGCGACACAGTATTACCGAGCTCACGTAGCGAATTCAGGAAATTCAGGTTTGTCCAATAGCCATCACGGACAGACTCAGGCAGCTTCATTGCTGCCTGCAGCGTTGAAGCACTCACTCTTGTTTGAAGTGTCTGCATTGAGCCGAACGACGCACTCATCACTCCGAGATAACGCCGACCGGGTTTAGGAATACCGTCCTCGTCTATATCTGGTTCTGCGAAGAAGGAACGCCCCTCCTCCAGACCATGTGGCGGGAATAGCGCGACATCCTGTCGGCCATAAAGTGACCTGATCTGATCCCTATAACGGCGAATAGTCGCGGTTGACGCAATTATCTTAGGCAGGGTTACATGATCTTCTCGCCTATCTACGCACAGTTCATGGATGATTGGCTCATAAAGCCCAACCATGGATCCCAGCGGACCAGAGATCAGGTGCAACTCATCCTGAAGGATGATATTCGGAGGCGAGCTGATTCGCGCACCTTCCTTATCCAATCCAAATAGCCGTCTGGCTTCGGGGCGCCAAGCAAGCATCGCAAACTTGTCGACAGTTCCAATTACAATTGATGGACGTACATCATAGATGTCATCATCTACAACATGTATCGGCAATCCCTTTCCCTTGGAGTACTGACATGCTGGATCTACGCACCGCAGTCCGACTTTTGTACCTCCTTCTCTTTTTTCATATCCAAAGACGTCTTGGCTGCTCTTTTGGCTCCGTCTACGCGGCTTGGGCCCCATTTGCGCACCGCACCAGGGGCAGCGAAGTAATATAAATTTATTTTCTGCCTGCGCATTCTTTTGAAGGTCATCAAGGGCCTCAACAGCCTGCTTCCACGTGTTGGGCGTAGAAGAGCTTCCCAGCCAAATTCCAATATTGATCGATTCGCTACCGAGAAGATCCGGATGCTTACGTCGCATATCCTCAAGCACACAGATGAGTGTTGACGCCCTTAGGAACTGCTGTGCCGTCAGCAGCCTCAACGTATACCGCATCAAGGTATCTGTCCCATTATCATCCGGATCCCGTAGGCGACGCGCGAGTATGCTGATGGCACAGGCGCCAAGATACGCTTCAGTTTTTCCTCCGCCAGTCGGGAAGAAGATGAGGTCTACGACTTCGCGATTCTTGTTTCGCGCGTCAATCAGCTCCGGTAGCGTCGCAAGAATAAAAGCAATCTGAAAAGGCCTCCACATCCCTCTCCCTGGAGGAACATCTGGGGTGGGGTGTGCACCAACCGGTCGATTATTTCGGATTTCACGAAGTGGAAAGTTCGATCGAACCTGCTGATAGAGCATCGCCTCATTCGCCCATCGGAAAGCGCGCGCTGCCAATGGATTACTACACACCAGCTCCCACCCCAACTTCATCCGTTCGAGCGCATCATCAGCCTCGCGCATATGCCGCTGGGCAGCTTGATGGAACCGTTCTGGCAGGTCTACGATCTCAGCTTTCCGCTCGGCGATCCATTCCGCGTACAGCTTCAGCAATTTCTCAACCTGCTCATGACCTTCCGCTGTACCATCGGCAAGCTCCCGCATACTGACAGTGAGCACGCGTCGCTTACCTTCACCATCAAGAAGATACCGCCCATCTTGATCCTTCAGAAAAATATTCGGCGTAAGACTAACAACCTCATATGCTGGCATTGCGACAGCCCTTAGCTGCACTACACCACCACGAGCGTTATGGTCCCACTCGGCAGCACATCCATGCCCAATCGCATAGGTACGCTTATTGCGGTAGAGAAGATCAGTAGACTCCTCCTCTTCGTGACGACCGAGGCGCTCCACTTCAGGATACGGTTGAATAACCAGACCATCAGCCGGAATGACACTAAAGCCCATCTGGAACATTGCCGATTCAGGGCCTTGCCCCCTGGCTTCGTTGACAACCGCGATGGTCACCAGGCGCAGATCTGACTCACCACTGCCTGGCAAGGGGCGAGAGAACACCTGAGTCGTGGGCGCTATAGCGGACCGAGGACCTTCACTTACTGTATCGACACGTCTAAGACACTTTGACTGAGTAAGCAGGACGTCTTGGTTGACAGATCCCACAAGTACGAAAGGACGCCGTAGCCACCAGTCAGCTGCCTTAGTCCTGCCGGGAATGTGCGCGCGTATCTTTTCATAGTGTGCACCGGTCACTCGAACTGCGAAACTACCACTTTCCTGGACACGGCATAAAAATGTAATCGCCATTGCAGATGGCTTAAATTTGTTCGCATCAGCGAGATCAAAGTCATCTGAATCTGCAACATCGTAATGAAGCTCTCCTGAGACTTCTACGGGAGGGCAGCTAGGTTCCCCATCTGCGTGCGATAGTCCCGAGATTCCGATAGCAGCAATACTTTCAGAAAACGCTCCCTCCTGGGTTCCACCCCCCGAAGGAGCATCTCCCGGGTAAAGCACTCCGACACCATAACGCGACAGCGGCGTACTCGTCGTCAAAATCTCCTGATTAGTAGCAGCATCATAAAGCTGCCCATAACTATCTTCTTTTATTTCGAAATAGATATTCCCCTCCGAGCATTCAACAGCCGTTCCGTGTGGAACTTCCATTTCAAGCGGCCCAAATAGCTCGCGACGGAGTTCATCTTCGACAACCCGCCGTGCACTATAATCACTCATAGTGTCATACCTACTTCCACTTTCGCCGTTAACAACACGCCGCCAGTATTTCTTGAGAGAAATTCATAACTCGATTTCGAGATGAAATTAACCGGAGAATTCACTCCAACCACCGTCCCCCATCATCTTCGATGAGAATCCTTGTCCTACTCCTTGCAACCGGACGCTTAAAATGCGAAATCGCTATGACACGAGTCGCGCACATACCACGAACACCAACATTACGTCCACCAAGACTGACATAGCCGATACGTTCAAGCTCGTCAAGATCAATATATTCAATGATATCCTCCAACTCTTTCCGAATTCGCTGACTCTCACGCGTGAGCACCCTCTTCAACATGTCGGCATTGTCGGCGGCTGATTGCACAGGAACACCAAGCCAATCTAAAAGTAATCGGAAATCTCGCTTACTCTTCGGACGAACAAGAATAGGGTCCGTCCACGCACGCACTTGTTCATACGCTGTAACGCCAAAGGCTTTCAGTTCATCTTCAACACACCAGCGCCCTCGATGCTGAAGCCGATCAGCAAGTCGACACTTCCATCGTCTTTGCGAAGCCGTAATATCAGCAGCTCTATGACCAAGACTATCAAGCGCAGCCTCATACAAGGTTACGCGTTCGGACACACCTTCTCGCAATAGCAAAAAACTTCCTTCAGTCACGGATTCAACATCCATATAGGTAACTCGTTCACCAACGGGCTGACTTGGATCAAGCGACCGAATCCTTTGGCCATCGTCCAACCACATCGCGAAGCGGCCACCAAGGTACAGTTTTCTTGCAAGCACCTCATCGCTTTTGGGCGCGCGAGTGACTGTCACAACGTTGCCCCAGATCGGCTGCGGGACATAATCTTCGATCACATCACTCTGTTCCACTGCGGGGCGGTTCGCAACCACAACGGTTTCTGATTCGCGCACGCGTGTCTTAACATCGACCGCCTTCTCTGCGAACTCTGCGAAACTAGACCTCGGTAGCTTACGAGAACGAAACCAGTCAGACACTAGGTAACTAATTTCATCCGTAACTGCAGCGGTCGCTAGCGCACGCGGATAGAAAATCGGCGGTCCGACCACGTACATCTGTGAACGGTCAGAGACCGTACTGAGCGCCTGGCGCGCTGTCAATATCTGCAGACCATCACGTTGCAACCACTCTCTAAGCTCGACGACATCTGAACGATGTGCTGCAACCACAACACATTCTTCAGCGCCGACATCGTCGATCCACGCTGGAAGTTCATCCGCAAAGCCCGAGTCATTGCCCGCAACGTCTTCTGCAGCCTTCGAAAGTTCATCCCGCAGCTGATCATCTAGGGCACCTTCCATGAGCGAGCACTGCTCAATGACCCGTTCTGCAAGCACTTGCAACCGAACATCCAACGTTACCGGCTGTGCATGGAACAGCCGTTTCCATCGAAGTGCCTTCGCCGGACTAAGAAGCTCCTCGAAACATACTGCATCTTCCCCGAGAGACGTGATGATGTTGCGAAGAGTGTGATCGAACCGCGCACCCGCTGGATCAGGGATGGCTTCGACGACCACCGATCCAGCCGAAGCCCCATCAATTCGAGACGAGATTACATAGCGCCGATTTAGCGCTTCAATACGATTCATAGCCCCACCTCAAACGCCATATACTCAAAAGCTGCCGGCATTTTCCATCCGAGGCTATCTTTAAGAGAAATTGCAACACCTCTGGTATTTCTGTATTGCACGATGAACTCTTCAGCACTCTCGGTAGCCATCGACCGATCCAATATGCAAATCACAATCTTCGCCTGAACGTCCGGAAGATACTTGATTGCACCACTGCCGTCAAGTATTACTGCCGAAACCGTTTTAGGAAGCTCTAGACAGGCTTGCCTATCCACATGAGATAGAATTTGAGTATTCCACACAGCTGTACCATGATGCTTAGGTAAGAGCACTGTCTGTATTTCATTGTTACCGATATTGCTATCCCCGGACTTACAAATGCAAGAGCTTAGCTCACGGTCTATCCAGCTGCGAGTACCGATGACAACAAGATCTGACGGCAGCGAGACCAGCCATGAATCCCAGCCACTATCAATACCTGCCATTCTCGCCAAGGATCCAGGTTCGGGACGACCTTGCTTACACGGCACCTCGACATATGAAGACCCATCAGGTACGATATTAATAGCTCGTATTTTTTCTATACACCAAGTTCCCTCATTTGTAACAATAGTCGCTCCATTTGAGCTCGTACCGATTCGGCAATATTTTGCTACAACAACTTTATCCTTGGTGGCTAAGCGTATTATTGTACCAGGCTGAACTTTATCTAAGAATGTGCGAGGATCGGATATGCTCGGCCGTTGCGCACCCAGTACCCATCCACAAGCGATTAGTGCCGCAGCGTAGTCACGTTGGGGGACTGAAAGCGCAAGCACAAGCTGTTTATCTTCAAGCTTTGATGCATAGCGGGCAGCTCTCAACCCGCACGAGACCAAGTGATCAATCCACTTCGCTTGAACACCGACCGCTGCCGCATCCTCAGCAAGTGTGAACATCGAATCTCTAACCCCCTCACCACATCACATCAACGTAATATCGACCCGGAAAACGCACGCAGCACGTCGCTGCCATAGACAACTCGCGTCATAACCTCGTAGCTCCATGCTTTCGCACCACGACAGACACTCCTTTGCGTACTGAACTCCGCATGCCCCGCTGCACACTTGATACTTGTTGAGTATATCAGCGCCAGAGCGTTACGTCACACTTTTGGGTTCTCACTAGTCCGCTGACCCCCAGCTGTCTACTCCCTATGCTGCAGATTCATCACACCAGCTACTACCGGGGTTTTCAGGAGCGCGGTGCAACATGCTCCACCGTTACCACCGGAACGAACCTGCCCATCAACCCCTACGCCGTCTAGTCATTACTGCAACGCGCACTGTCTACGCTATGAATGACTCTGTTAGACCTGTACTACAGAGCTCTCGCAACATCGCGCACATGCGTTCGTGTCTATTCACATCGGCACTCTGATCTGCGCCCACATACCCGGCCACCCACGGAATAGTAGGTCGAAGCATCAAGGGGGTAGAGCACAGAACTGCTAGGACTACTCGGCGCCTCCTCCTCGCATGCGTTCAACGCACCTCGATGGGCAGCAATTCGCCCAAAGCGCAGGCAACCTCGCCAATACCCGCGCATTTCCAGCACTTTTCAGCGAAGTGGTCTGCAACTTGGGCGCCAGCCCCACGTGAGTCATGGCTTGCACACCGTTGATCGGGGGAAATTGCATCCTTAGAAATCCGACACGCCGGCGACACGCCGATAGCCGCCTTCTAATGCTGCAAAACCCCCCAACCACCGCTGGTGCGGCTAGCGCACGAGGACCACACCTGAGCCCATGTGGATAGATTGGCTGGATGCCGATAACCTCTCCGCGTACGCGGCAGGTCTCGCCGGTCCAGAGGGCAGTGACGCAAGAAACGGCCTGGCCTCAGTGTCAATGGGGGCTTCGGGACCTGATTACGGTGCCGGTGGGCGCGAAAAAACTCGCCCAACGCGAGGCCATGCGCGCCATTTCCGCGAAAAAACTCGCCCAGCACGCCATAAAACGCTCATTTTAGGCCATTTTGCCCGCGCTGGGCGAATATTTTCGCGCTATCGCCAACGACAGTCGGCGCTGGGCGAACTTTGTCGCGCCCATGCTGCTTACCGCGCCGCGAGATGAAACCGTCAGCACCAATGCGGGAACCTCAGGACGCCTCCATGAAACCCATGACGCCTTTGCTCGATGAAATAGCAGCAAAACCAGGTGTATCTGGCCTGCAATGGTGTCGTCGGTTTCACCGGAGACGGAGCACACGCCAGCAAAGGCGATGACGGTTTCACGTGAGTCGCCGGCCGCACCGGTGAGCGACAGCAGTCTGCTGTGGAGGGTGCCGGAGGGCACGGCCTCGGTGCCCGTGGGCGGCGGCGGGGCCAGGCTGCTGTGCCCGTGGGCGACGAGGCCTGGCCGGGCTTCGAGACGACGCACCGAGCCACACATCAGCGACCAGGCGCCGCCGGTGTGGAGGGTGCCGGAGGGACCGGAGGGCACGGGCGGGCTTCGACATCGACCACTCCGAGCCGCAGGCTCGCGTGTGGCGATCTCACGGGCGGCCTGGCCCGACGGCGCCCAGAACACCAGCGAAGCCGCAAGCAACAAGCTCAATCGCAAATTCCGGCTGCGCCACTGGTGTGGAGGGCGCCGGTGGGACCGGACGGCGCGGCTGTGGTGCGGCGGCACGGCTGCGCCTGGCCCAAGGGCACCTGGGTCCGGGTGCGCGCCCGCGTCTGCGCCACTTGGGCATTGCCCGCACCACTTAGGCCCCCGACATGCCGGGAGAACCAGGGCCCATTTGGGCCTAAGTGGCGCAGTGGAGCCCTAAGTGGTGTAGCGGTGCGCTAAGTGGTGCAACGGCGGGCTAAGTGGTGAAGCGGCGCACGAAGCCGCGCAACCGCGAGCGAATCCCGCAGCACAGCGTACGAAGCCGCCCAAAGCATCGACAACGAGCCGCACACGCAGCCCCTCCCCACAACCACGCACACAAAAGGACCGGAATCAGACAACACGGCCTAGTCGGGCACGCACGTAAGGGGACTGATTTCCGAAACACACTGCGCATACAACGGCTTGATTCCGCCCTTGTACGCGGTCGCATGTTGCGTAATTCCGATCCTTGTGTGCGTAAAACGGTGCTGCGCGGCGCCGTCTACACTGCGCCCGATTGCCCGTCAGATAATCGTCCCCCCGTCCCAGGTGGGCGCGGTTGAGGGGGAGGGCGCCTCTCCCGGGGCCAGTCCGCTGTCCGGTGTGGGCGCCCCTCCCGGGGTGGGGGCCGGGTCCGGGGCCCCGACGCGCAGGACCACCAGGGGCTCGCCCGTCGGCTGGGCGGACCCGCCCTGGGGCTCGAAGGTCAAGAAGATCTCACTGCCCGGCTGGGGCATGATGTCCACGAAGGAGTAGTCCCCGCCCCGCCGCTCGTAAACGCCCAAGGATTCGACGGTGTTTCCGTGGCGCGCCCACACCTGCATCACCTGTCCCTCGGGTGCCCGCAGCGCCGAGGGCGTGGTGATCGCGGTCATCCCCATTTCCGGCGACCAGGTGAGGGTGACAACGTGCCCGTCGGGCATGGTGTCGGTGGAGCGCCGTACGTCTTGCGCCTGGTTGAGGGCAGCGTAGTGACTGGTGGACTCCATTGAGGTCATCGTGGTCCACCGGCCCACGCCGATCCCCGCTGCGAAGAGCGCGACCGCCGCAGCCGCCGCGGCGAGGACGCGCGCGAACATGGGGATGGCCCTGCGGTTGCGCGCGGGGGCCTTCCCGTGGGCACCTCCGCGGCTTCCGGATCCGGAGTCCGCCCCGGTCTCGGCCGCCACCCCAGAGCCAGAGCCCGCCTCTGATCCTGCTTCCGCCACAGTGGGCGCCGCCATGCGGACGAGGCGCGGGCCGGCGCCGGGGCCGTCCTCCGCTGCGGCCTCCTCAGGGGCCCCCGTCCGCCGCTCCTGCTCGACCTCCTCGATCGCGGCCAGGAGGGCGTCGCGCACGCGCGCCGACGGCTCGACGGGGGCGAGGGAGGCGCCGAGGCGGGCAGCGGTCTCGTCGTCGTCGAAGATGTGGTCGCTCATCGTTCCTCCAAGATGGTGCGCAAGCGGGCGAGGGCCTGGCGGATCGTGCTTTTCACGGTGCCGAGCGGCAGTCCCGTCGCGTCGGCGATCCTCGAATGGCTCAGTCCCCCGAAGTACGACAGGAGAATGACGGTCTTGTGCGGCTCCCCCAGGGAGCCGAGCGCGCGGCGGACGTCTCCGCCCGCGATGCGGGACTCCGCCTCCTCCGCCGTCTGGTCCCAGTCCACGTCCGGGGGCGAGGCGAGTTCGCGGTCGCGCGCCGCCTGGGCCGAGCGCACCCGGTCGATGGCCCGCCTGCGGGCGATGGTGGTGAGCCAGGCGCGGACGCTGCCGCGGCCGGGGTCGTAGGAAGGGGCGCGCCTCCACACGTGGAGGAACGTGTCCTGCAGGACCTCTTCTGCTTGGGCGCGGTCCTTGAGGACGCAGCGGATGAGCGCGAAGAGCGTGGGCGCCCAGGCGTCGTAGAGCCTCGCGAACGCCCGTTTGTCCCCTTCGGCGACCAACTGCAGGTCTTCGCGGCCCAGGTCGCGTGCGGCGGTGTCAGTCACGGTGCTCATGATAGAACGCCGTGGCGCCCGGTTCCAGGGGACGCCCGGCGCCGGGCGGGGTCTCCGCCGGGGCGGCGCCGCGAAGGCCACCTGTTCCTCCGCGGCCAAGCCGTCACCCGAAGGTGAAGGAGTAGAGCGCCAAACCCTTGCTGGCCGTGACGGTGAGCAGCCCTGAGGAATCGGTGTCCCCGCTCACCAGCGTCATTGAGTTCGGGGTGCCGCTCACATGCTGGGTGTGGGACTGGCCGTCCATCTCCCAGGTGAGGTCGCCCTCGCCCGAGACCACCAGGTCCACGCGGCGTCCGCGCCACATGAGGCGCAGTTCCGCCTCGTCGTCGGCGGGGCTGATCGACTGGGCGCCGATGGTCCACCGTCCCTGCAGGGCGAAGCGGTCCGCGCCTAACGAGGCCGGGGCCGCGTAGTCGCGCGTCCCGGCGGAGTAGGCCTCCGTCCCCGCGAAGCTTGCTGCACGTTCGTGGCCCAAGTAGGTCTCGGGCGTGCGGTGAAAGGACACTCCTTCGACGCCGTCGTCGGTGAAGAGCGGGTCGGGCAGCGCGTTGCCCTGGTCGGCCAGGAGCCGGCGGATCAGTGACTCCAGGGTCGCCTCGCCGCCCTCTCCGAAGTGCGTGTAGCGCAGTTGCCCGTGCGCGTCCGCCAGGTACTGGGCGGGCCAGTAGTGGTTGTCGAAATCCGTCCAGGTCTCCAGGTCGGAGTCGACGGCGATCGGGTAGGTGATGCCCAGCTTGTCGCCCCCGGATTGGACGTTCGCGGTCTCCTTCTCGAAGGCGTACTCGGGGGAGTGGACGCCGATGACTTGGAGTCCGTAGGGGTGGTACGCCTCGTAAAGCCTTTCGATCCCGGGAATGGAGCGCTGGCAGTTGATGCACGAGTACGCCCAGAAGTCGACCAGGGTCGCTCCACTGCCCTGGGGGGCCGCCCCGCCGTCCGTGTTGAGCCACGCGGTGGGTTTCAAGGAGGGGAGCGCGCCGCAGTCCGCCAGGGTCGTCGCGCCGTCGACGCAGGCTGAGCGCTGGCCTCCGCCCCTGCTCAGACCCGGATCGGCGCTGCGCTGCAGCGCCGACGTGTAGTCGGGCAGCGCCCTTTGGAGAACGGCGGGCAAGTCGGTGACGATCCCGGCGGCCAACGCCAGGACGGTGGCGCCCGCGGCGATGCGCACGCGCCGCTGGTGGCGGCTGAACGCGGAGACGCGCTCGGTGAGGCGGCGCCCCGATAGGGCGAAGGCCAGGAGGGGGATCGCTGTGCCCGCAGCGAAGGAGAGCGCCAGGGCCACGGTGTTGGCCCCGATGCGGCCGGTGGAGCCGGCGACGCTCACCGCCGCCAGTACGGGTCCCGCGCAGGGCACGTAGGCGGCGCCGAGGACGATGCCCAGGCCGAAGCCGTTGGTCCCCGTGCGCCTACCGGCCTTGGAGAACACGGCGAAGGGCTTCTCCAGGACGTGCATGAACCGTGGGACGATCATGCCCACACCGATGAGGACCAGCAGGACCACCCCGGCCCACCGGATGAAGTCCTGGGGCAGGTGGAGCGCCGTGAGCAGTGTCGAGCCGAGCAGCGTGAATGCTGTGAAGCTGAGGACCAGTCCCGCGACGACCTGGTAGGGCCGCCATTTCGAGGGGGCGCGGGGCACTGGCCGTGTCGCGCGGTGGTCTTCCTGTGCGCCGGAAGTCCCCCCGAGGGAGATGCCGATGCCCGGAGCAACAGCGAAGGAAGGGGAGGGGCGCGCCGAAGCGGCGCCACCCGCCATGAAGATGACGGGGAGGACGGGGAGGATGCACGGGGAGATGCCCGTGATGAGGCCACCGAGGAATCCGATGAGGACCAGGGTTGTCATGATGCTCCTTTCGTGTGGTGCTACTCCTGATTCGTCGCAGTCACAGTCGTGGATCAGCGAACGTCGTGTGTTGCATGTCACTGATGGCTGGGTGATCCATGGCGCTGTTCGCGCCGAATAGGAGGGTGAAGGCGCTAACGGAGCGCCCGTCAACAGAAGGAATCACGCAATGAGTATTCGCCGCGCGGCTCTGGCAGCCGCCCTGTCCGTCGTCTTCGCCGCTGGTTTGGCGGCCTGTGGGAACTCCGCCAACGAAAAGATGGAGAACCCGTCGTCGCCGTCGATGACGCAGGACACGAAGATGGAGAACTCGATGTCGGGCGATGGCATGAAGGGGGGGATGGACGACGGCAAGATGGACGACGGGAAGATGGACGACGGGAAGATGGACGACGGCAAGATGGACGACGGCAAGATGGACGACGGCAAGATGGACGACGGCAAGATGGACGACGGCAAGATGGACGACGGCAAGATGGACGACGGCAAGATGGACGACGGCAAGATGGACG
>ERZ772972.299-NODE-299-length-18438-cov-4.520372_pt1 | contig 18438 bp, 13 predicted proteins | sample MGYA00580673_ERZ772972 | MGnify/ENA primary metagenome ERZ772972 (study PRJEB29015, sample SAMEA2738051) | human oral metagenome | biome: human oral; feature: human-associated habitat; material: saliva | place: China | collected 2229 ... | reverse complement strand
TGTCACCACATACCAATTTCAAACTGCTCTTCTTTTGGTAGTGCCAGTGTGGGAAACCTGTATTCGATAAGTTTCGTCAAGATTTTCATAGATAGATTTCATTGAAAAATCCTCCTTTGTTTTTGTGTAATTACATTTTACAAAAGATTTTTCAATAAAACTAATGTGGCGATTACAGAAAAATAGACACCAACCGATTTGGTCAGTGCCTATTTTCACCCTTGCAATGCCGATTTTACTGTGTTTTTAGAATACTTCCTTATAAACACTCGGCATTGCAAGCGGGTTTTGTATTACTGTAACTATCTAATTATGGCATTAAGTGCTGAATCAGGTATAAAAGTCTTTCCTCCAAGAACGATTTGTTCCTTAATAGAGTTGGATTTCACATATTCACTAGCTGATTCAGTATTATTCCCATTTATCAAAAGTAGTGGCGCACCTAGTTTTTCTGCGAGCACACCTCCACAAAGTCCGTCTGGGAAATTATCACCGTATCCAATGACTACGCTATTAGGTTTTTTAAAGAAAAACTTTGCAATTTCTGTTGAAGTTCTATATCTGTCTTCTCCAAATACTCTTGCTGTGGTTCCCATTCCCTTAAGCGTTCCCTCAACAGTTCTGCTCACGGATATATATCCACCTATTATAGTGTATTTTCTGCTATTTATACTCTTTAGGTATGTAAGCTGTTCGCTCGACAAGGAGTTATCTACAATCAGTATTGGTCGTCCTGATGCTGACGCCGAGAGGCTGTCGGCAAATCCATAGCCTGAGCAGATCAAAATTTCCTCATTGTTAACTCCAGCCTCTTTTAGGATGGCCATATTAGTTGCAAAACGATCTTCTCCAGAAATTCTCTTTACAGTGAATTTATTTTCAAGTTTCGTTTTCATAGCCTCTGGCATTACAGCCTTTCCACCTAGCAGGTAGACCTTGCTTGATTTTCCAGGCTTAAGGTACTTATTGATATAGTCTAAAGCACCCTGCATATTATGTTCGTTAATCAAAAGAAGTGGTGCATTGTTCACCTTTGCAAGATATGCTCCTGAAAGCGCATCCGCATAATTATCACCATAGGCAACAACTACTGCATCAAACTTATCAACATTCATGACCTTCCTAAGCTGTTCAGCTACTTTCAGTGAAGTCTCATATCGATCTACACCAGCTATTCTCAAAGGTTCCTTTGCAGGTTCTTCTTTATGCTTTAGCTTAATTGTTAGGTCGAGGAATGCAGTAGGAGGAAGGTATGTGACATCGGTCTTTCCATTCTTATCCTGATACATTCTTGATCCTGTTTTAAGTCTGATTTCAAAGTCCTCATCATCCAGACTAAGTGGATTTGTATTGTAACCTATATATTTTGTTATATCTCTAGTCTTACCAGTACTGTATACCGCCTCGACTTTAAGTCCTGTAGGATCAAAAGTTTCTCCCACTGTGTACTCAGTCTTCTTAGGCTTCTGTGTAATCCTAATTTCTTTAATTGTAGGTCCTATCATGAACATATGCGACGAATCATTCTTGAAATATATATTTCCGTATTCATCAGCGATAGGGCTACAAATCACATACTGAGCATGAGCACCTGATGGAGTGAAAAGCGTAGGCGCAACTGTATACTGGTTCTGCCTGTTGTCTGTTTCAATCTGTACCTCAGACGGTGCAGTTTGACCTGGTTTATCCTTGATAACTCTCATCTTTCCTGGTGTCAGGTTCTCAAAGAAGTATACGTATACGCTATGGTCATCCTTCTCGTATGCTGTTGTCAGCAGGCTGCTCGCCTGTGGATATCCTCTAGTCTCAATTGAGTATGCAATAGTGTTACTCTTAAGGTCAATTACTGATATATTATGTCCGCTATATGGAGCGAAATTTCCGCTTCCACCAACGCCTATATATGCTCTTCCCTTGTAAATCACAGGAGTTGATGCACTCATAGGAATGTATGACTTTGAGCTACCTGATAGATACTTCTGGTAGTTCTTTGGAAGGAGCGAAAGCGTTTTGATGGAATCTCTATCAAAGCTTCCGTCCTCATTTAGCTTGACTGAGCAGAAGTATCCACCCTTTGTAACAAAGTAGTACCTTGCTGTTTCCTTATCAAACATTATTGTGCTTCTGATATCGCCAACAAAGGTATCTTTGATTGAATCAATTACTCTTCCATTTATTGGGTCTAGTGAAAGAAGCTCACCATAAGCTGTTCCTGTGCTCTTTCCATCATCTGAGCCGACAACTATGTAGGTTCTAGCCTGCTTTGATGCAACTTCTATCGCACCCGCATTTCCGTTTCCTACATATGCACCTGCCCAGTAGTAACCACTTCCTTCGTGAACCCATGAAGCCGACTTAACTTCATCAGGTCTTGTTGGATCCTCGTCTGTAACTGATAGACAAACGAATTCTGCTCTGCTTTCTTCGCCAACCCAGAAGCCTGTGTAGATATAGCCGTCCTTGTAGGCAATTGGACAGTTTGGCTGTCCTCCGCGAGGTGCTTCGTAAATCCATAGCGACTCTAGGGTCTCTGCATCAAAGGCCTGAATCGTTCCGTCTTCAAGGCCAACGAAAATCATTCCCTCTGCATAAGTAGGTGCATTTATGGCAAATGAAGATTTCTTCTTCATCTTAGCAGTTTTTACGATTTCACCCGTCATGGAGTCGAACTTCAGGATTGTTGTTCCTGCATAGTTATATATGTATCCGTCTACCATAATCGGGCATCCAAGTGAACCGTACATATCAGCAGATCCAAACTTTGTAGCCCAGTAAAGTGCTGTTTCCGACGCATTTCTTGGAAGTGGATAGTTCAGAACGCCATTGTTATTAGTGTCGTATCTAAAGTTTGGCCACTCTGCTTTTAGATCCTTGTTTAGCTTTGAATTTACTGGAGCCTTTACAAGGCTTACGTTTATAGATGTCTGATTAGCCTGCTTAAAGGTCTTTGACTGAGCAATATAGTCAGCATGTGTTACTGTGTAAGTGTATGATGTTCCATTAACAAGAAGGAAGCTTCCGTCAGCCTCTGGACTTACAGCCTTGCCGCTCTTCTCATTCTTTAGGCTTATACGTGAATCCTTAGGATTTGTATTGAATCTAACCGCCACAGGCTGTGCCTTTGACACCTTAATAGTGTACTTATTGCTTATATTTCCTGTCTCTGTATTTACAACTTCGATTTCAACATCTTCCTCAGACTTGCTTGCGTCAAGTTCTAGGTTCACTTTGACAGCTTTACCGTCCTGAGTTCTTACATAGTCATTTCCACGAATCTTTGCAACATACCTTCCGACAGCCTCTTCACTTTCGTCCTCTCCAGGGAAGGTGAGGCTTAGGTCAATTGAGTTTACATCGCTAGGAACCTCAGCCTGATACTTGTTTACTGTATCGAAATAGCCAGTCTTTCCGTTCGCATAAAGCTCAACTGTCTTACCAAAATTATCTGTTATATCAAGTGAATGAAGCGATGTGCTTCTAACTGTGCTAATCTTGTAGTCCTGATAGTATGTAACTCCACCTGATTTCTTTGACGCTATCAAATTCACAGAGTTATTTAGTCCACCGACATTGATAAACTTGTTTATTTTCTGAGAGCTAACTCCAGTAAACCAATTTTCGGCCTTCGCCTTTGTTCCATCGTAGGTAGTGTAGTCGCCTCTTGTAATAACAATATCATTGGTAGCCTTTTCAATCTTTACATCAAAGATGCTCGAGTAGTCTGGAACCACATACTTATAGCTATGATCCTTCCAATCAAAGCTCTTTCCACTTGCCTCTTTAAATGTGTTAGGCGGATTTACATTGTAGTTTCTCGCAGTTGAAAGCGAGTTTATCAAAGCTTCCTTAACTGGTGTCTTGGCTTCAAAGGTGTTGGATTTGCCAGCTTCGACTTTGATTGATGCTTTTGCGTGATAGTCTTTATCTAGGGTTGAAACCCACTCATAATTGCCAGCTCCGACATTAAAGATAGCCTCTGTATCCTTGACCTGATCAGCTTTGATTGAACCACCCATTTGGTTTACAAGCTTTACATCAACACCCTTTGCTTTCTTGACCGTAACCCTATAGCTAGGTACCTTATTGATATCTACTCTGTACGAATTCTCGGTATATGTATTTGTGTTCATTACCGAAATAGTTAAAGAGCCCTGGCTTGTATTAACTTCGTGCTTGCCTGCTTCAACAAAATTATTATTTATTCGGATCAGATATCCTTCTGCTGCACTTCCGAAGCTTGCATTTGCATTCTTTCTCTGTGTCGCTAAATCAAGTGTAACCTTATCATCCGTAGTATCAAAGCCATAGCTCATAGTCTCAGGATCAAAGTTAAGCGGTATAGAATTTCCATTCTTATCGGTCACCGCAAGCTTACTTAGCGTTGGTAATCTTTGAGTATCAACCGGATAGTACTGTCTCTGAATGTAGCCATTCTCTAACTGATGAACTACTTTGATCTTAAAGCTATCTGCCGACATACCATAGTTGATTACATTCTTGAGCTTTCTATTATTGCTCGCCCATGGAATTACGTTCTTTGATTCACTCTCATCTCCATAGTCCCTGCCATCATATACGCCTTTGTAAACAGCATAAAGCTTGTACTTCCAAGAATATCCCTTTGGAGCACCGTCATTTGCTTTAATATTTACATAGAGATCTGAATCTGCATCGTATGGCTTTGTTGTAACATTATATCCATTCTTAACTGTGTGAAGCTCTGTCTTAGCTGGATTTCCCGACATGAACTTCATATCAGCAATCATGTTATCAAGCATCAAAGGAGTATCGATTGCCTTCTTCTCCCCTGCAGCCACTGTAAATGTTCCACTGACTTCGTTCTGTCCATGGGTCACGACAAACTTATACTCACCGCTATTCAAAGCAAGTGCCGCTCCATTTGTACCCTTGAATTCCTTGCCATACTTATTGACAGCAGAAACACTAGCACCGCTAACAGCCCTGCCATCCATAGTCACATTAAAGCTTACTTTTGCCTTTTCCTCAGAATTCCATGCCTTGTATTTCTTATAGGCATCCTTAAGCTCATTCGTCAAAGCAACAGCCTTCTCCTTATCAGCTGTTGGAAGCTCACGCAAAGCCTTCTCGTAAGCCGCTTTGACATCATCAAACTGTCTCTCCTCTTCGGGCTTGCTCTTGTGGTCAGCTAGGAGAGCAACAAGTGTCTGATATTCCTTAGTTTTAACATCAGCATCGAGTCTCTCTGTGAAAACGAGTGCTCCAGCGTCCTTGCCTAGTCCGCTAAGATCGTACTTTTCTCCGTTATAGTATCTGACGTAGTTTCCAACCTTGCCGTCAATTTTCTTAATCTCTGTCTCTAGGTTCTCAAATTTGTGTCCACTGTTCTTAAGTGCAACCCAGATTGGTTCATTGTCTAGCACCCAAACATTGTGTGGCTCAAAAATAAGTCCATCCTCTTTGTTCATTGCAACCACAGCGAAATGTGGCTCATCAAGCTTATTCTTGGTCTCATCAACCGTCGAAGGCTTATCAGCTGCTGCACGTGGCTGCGCTGCTCTTTCACTTACCTGACTATCACTATTAGCCGTGTTTTCTGGAGTCTCTCCAGTATTCGCAAAGGCGAATTGAACACTGCTAAGCGTCATAGCAAGAAGTAGAATAAATGCTAATAATTTTCTAGTTCTGCTTGCTTGTTTCATTTGCATTTCCTTTCATAAAAATAGTTTACTTTTTTGGAAATAAAAAAGTCGCCAATCTGCGACCGTATTTACGCACCAAAAAAACATAACTCCCATGTACATCGCAAGATGGAGTTTAAGGTATCTGGCTTGTCATAATGTAAACTGACTCACAGTGGCGGGACCGCACAGGACTTGCACCTGTTTCCCTCTTACAATAAAATTATATAATAATTTTTTACCCACCGTCAAATGAATTAACCTATATCAAATATAGATTCATAAGCTTGAAATCAGCATATTTTTCGTCTATTTTGAAATATGATTTATACTCCCCAATACTCTCAAAACCGTGTTTATTATAGAGTCTAATCGCCCTCTCATTGTCACTCCTAACAGCAAGTTCAATGATTTCAATGCCACTTTTTTCGGCAAAGTCAATCACCGTTTCCATGAGCCTACTGCCAAGACCCTTGCCCCATTCAGACATCAAAACGGTAATCCCCAGCTCAGCACGATGGCTCATCCTCCTCGGAAGACCATTTAGGCTGACTGTACCCACGACCTCATCACCCCTTACGGCAACATAAAGAACGGAGTGAGGATCCGCATGCATCATTTCTATATATTCCTTCTCGCCTTCAAGTGAAATAGGAAATCCATCCGCTCCAAAGGAAAGATTCTCAGTTTCAGCTCCCACTCTTCTTGAATGCTCCATGCAGGCTGCCGCATCGGCGGCAGTTGCTTCTCTGATAATAATGTTTTGCATAGTTTGCTCCTTGTGTAGTTAGTTTAAGTGCTATATTGGAACCATCCTTATAGTGAAACTCTATACCATTTAGCAATATAGTTATCTTTTAGAACATGTGGATATTTCTCGACTAATGAAATAAATAGTTTAGTCAATCCATCCCAATCATCTATATTGCCGGCTGGGTATAGCTTCCATCCAATCTCATCGAGGGTCCAATTGCTTTTTTTAGCATTTTTATTCATTGATGTCGTTACCCAATTTTCTCTGCTATCACTTCCTCCTTTGGAAATAGGAACAATGTGATCAATCGTTGGTATAAGTTCCATATATGCCACATGTGTGTCAGTCATCTTCCAATGTGCATGATACGGAAATTCTTTAGGATAGAAAAAAGATATCACTTTTAGTACGCCTGGATTTACTAACTTTTCACCCGTATATCTATCGATGAAACCGTCTCTCTTAAACTGTTCCATTTTCTGTTTTTCACTATATTGTCTTTTATGAATAATCGCTGGCTGAAAAGGATATTCTTCTAATATAATCCTTCGTCCTGTTTCTATATTATCGTTTTTAACTTCCATCAGTATATCTTCAATGATTTCTACAGACATAATACAGTCGGCTCCTTTTATATGATTAATACATTCACAATGCGTTACTTATATCACTATGCCTTTTCTTATCTTTTTAAGAGTTTCTAACAATCTATATAGATTGCTAATATTTACATCACTATTAGAATATGAGTCTGGCCAACCGAGTTTCAAGCACTTTTCAGCATATTCGATTTCTGTGAATTTATGTAGTTTGCTCGCCTTGCCGAATTTTACAGGTACAATTCCTTCGTTTGTTATAAATAAATCATGGTTAAGTATGCTTTGACTATCAATAACAGCAAGTGTCTTCGACTTGAAAGCATCACCCTTAAGCTTAACATTCTTGAAATACATCTCGAACTTCTCGGTCCCCTGTAATAAGATCTCCGTTTTGCCCTTCTCATTTACTATAGAACTTGCTGCTTTCTCAACAGCTGCGAGCATCTCTATTTGTTTTCTCTCATTAAAACGCTCATCTTTTTCATTTTCTCCTAGCACATCAACTGAAATGTACTCATTTTCTCCATCTTCATCTTGAACATCAATTTTACCAATTTGGGCCGGAGTATTTTCACTCAAATTCTGTTCTTTGCAGAATACAGACAAGTCAAGTTCTATGTTATCAAGTAAATCTAGTGATTCTATGCTCATAATTCCTTTGTCTATTACTTCTTTGAGCTTGTCAAAGAACCCCTTTGTTAAATTTTCAAAGGAAAAATGTCTCTGAAGCTTTTCATAATCCATGAAAGAAAAGCCGTTTTCGATATTAAGATTGTTTTGAATCTTTTTTAAATCTACACTTGCCTCTTCTAAATTATATCTTATCATTTGGATTAAATCATCTTTATATTCTGATTCACGGAATAGCGAGATTGTGTCAAGTGCGCTGAGCATATTGTTGAGCAACTCTATATACCTGAATCTAAATCCCGATTCCCTAATCAGTTGCCTATACTCATTTCTAGAATCATTTTCTAAAGCTTCGTAAACATCCTGACGTCTACGCTTAATCGAAGACTCCGTATTTCTGAAGTAATCATCCGAAGCATCATTAACAGGAATTGGAATTATTTTATTAAATAGCACAATGTACTTATCTATGAACTGTTCTATGATATCGTTGTAAGCACTCTGCAAGTCATCCCGCTGATCCGATATATATTGATGACTAAGCTCCTTATCCTGAAGAAGTAAATTCGCACTTCTTTCCTTAGGCATAGGGAAAAGCCATGCATGTGCAACTCTTGCTGCAAGTGTATGATATTGTAGCTTTGCTAGAGGATTTGTTCCGTTCAGGTACTGGCTCACATAGATTCTGCTCAGCAACTTAGTGTTTGTTGGCGTATTATAGTTTTCGTTAACAAGCATTCTAAGAAGTCTCTCGGCCTCTTCAGTTTTACCTATCTTAAGGTATGACATAGCACAAAGGTCAAGAATGTCATTCGCATTTCCAGCCATTCTAACCGCAGTTTCAAGAAGCTCCATAACTAAATCCATATTTGGACTTTCATCTATGAGTAGTAAATCTACATATTCTAGTGCAAATGAAGCTGCAATTTCATCTTCTCTTAGAATATTGAATGAGTTTAGGCTGTGATATTTATCAAAATGCTCTCTTGCAAGCTCTAGGTATACTTTTCTACTTTCTCCATCTAAGCCGTTTGATTTGTCCTCAGCAATGTATTTTGCTGTATGTCCAACAAAATACCAAAATGGTAAATAGGCTTCAAACTTATCATGAACAGACATTAGACGTTCATACTTTCTTATTTCATTTGTATCCATAAGAATCTTATTATATTGAGCTATCTGTCTCTCTGTAAGGCGGTATCTATCCGGAAACTCATATTCATCAGCAAGTCTCCAAGCAGTTGTAAACAGCTCACGCCTAAGCGCATTTATCTGCTCCATCAAAGTAATCCTAAGTTCAAATTCTGCGTCTTCCTTGGCGACCAAGGCATTAGCCTTCTCTTTGCGGTAGTTCATATATCCTATACCTACCTGTGTAGCTAAAGACTGGGCGATGGATACAGGATTACCCGAAACAATAACTGCTATATTAGGAATCGCTGACCAAATAGCATTTTTAACTTGTCTTTGGTACTTCTTTTCGATTCGCTCTTTCTTGAGTTTATCTATCCTGAAAAATGTTATTACATTTAGTAGCTTAACTAGAATATCAAGTAGAGCTTCATCTTTTGGTATCTGTTCTAAATTAAGGTTATTAAGTATCGCTTCGTACTCCTGTTCCAAGATATACTCGTCGTTATAGTCAATAATTTGTGATACCGATACTGTGCACATATTAAGTGCATACGCAGCCTTTAGTTTGTCTTGTATTTCGTATTTTTTATCACTCATTCTTATTCTCCTAAACTTATTACACTCTATTTTGCGAATGATTATTGTATATGACAATGCTAGTTAGTACTACTTGCTAGCCAAAATCTAATTCAACCATTACAGGGATGTGATCTGAAACTTCTTCCTTATATTTACCAAGATCAGCTTTAATAATATTTAAACTGTGCGCCCTCCCTTTTACTACTCTCTCTGTATGTTCATCATATGTAAAATGGTCATAGTTACTAGCAAGTTCCTTTCCATCCGTATTAATCGTAGTTTTATCCGTCTGCACAGTATGTAATTTGTAAACAGCTCTTCTCTTCAAATCTCCAGCAAGCATTTCGTATTTATTTATTGTCTCATAGCCACCCAGGAATTTTTTATTCTTATCAATAAGTGTAATTTCAAAAACATATGGCAATCCAGCTCCACTTTCCTTTAGATTTAGATTATAATCACCAAGCAGAATAGTATACGGTACCTTACAATCAATATCATCGTGTTTATCATTTATTGATGTGTAGATACTTCTAGCAAGCACTTCAAATTCTTTTTTTCTTAGACTTATAGCTCCCTCCTCACTTACTCCAGCTTGTTTACTAAATATAATATGCGTAGTAATCAGGCGTATTTCCAAGTTTGACATATAAACGTGTTGAAATCGGCCATATCCTGGAGCTCTAGCGAGTTTTTTTTCAAATTCATTTATATGATAGTTTTCTATTGTACATGGCTTGATATCTTCCCCTTTTTTATCTTTGGGGCATTTAAACTTGTCTTTCCTCCAAATAAATAAATATCCCTCTCCTCTTGAGTCATTGCTCTCCGACTTTGCATCTACCCAAGCCATATCCCAACGATTTCCTAGTCGTCCTCCCAATGAAGCCTCAAACGTTTGAAATCCACTTAGGGCCTCTTGAAGCACTATTATGTCAAATTTCCTTATCATATTTGCAATTTTATCTAAATCTCGCGCCTTACTTGAGTTATCCGATAAATTTCTGACATTAAACGAGCCTATTTTGAATGACATATCACTTCTTCCCTTTCAAATGTTTTTTTATCATCCTTGAATCTTTCTCATCTAATTGGCGAAGCTTGAGAAAACCCTTCTCTGACACTATTAAATGCTTTTCTACATAGTCACGCTGTTTTTCCTTTAAAAATAAATATGCGTACATATCTCCATTGGAAATTTTACTGTATGTTGTGTATTCCTTATCATCTAGCTTCTCAACTACATTAATCAAGCTCTCTGTATCATTTCTATCTTCCGGTACAATTTCGTAGCAATACTCTTGCTCAGGCTTTGGTTGCTCCACACCTGAGCTAACAGTTTCTGTTAGACTATCTCTTGCCGCTTTTGCAGCATTAAACAATCTCCCTCCAGCTTTCTTAGCTAACTTTTGAGCTTCAGTACCAACCTGTGTTATTACTTCTATTGTGTCTTTCATTTCATTTTCCATTTTATCAAGTCCTTTAGGTTCAAAATCCCCAATCAATTCATCTAAGCAGTCGGAAACTGTTCCCTCAACATTGCAATTCTCATCAAAAACTTTTGATGGATACCTCTTCTCAAAGTAATAAATTATCTCTATTTGTATATCATTTAGAAAACGAGTTGCTACTTCTACTGTATATTTCGGAACCCCATAATACGCCCCTGCTATAATACCTGTCATGGAAGCTATCTCGTTGCTTTCACCACCTACAGATATAGCTGTTCTTATCGCATCCTCAAAGCTTGTTGACTCAAGGAATGATTCAATAGCAACAGGAACTGCATCCTTGCTAGAGATACTAAGTCTATATTTTTTACGTATCTGATCCATCGTGAAGTTGAAATCAGGGTAGTTATCCTCGATATATCTTCGAATCGAATCTTTGCTTCTGCCATTCCGGGCCATATAGACTGCAACAGCAATCGCCACTGCAGACCTATCCGGTTCAAGACTATTATGGCTTGCTTTTGTAATCTCTGCAGAGAGATACCTTGCATTTTCTACGCTTTGAGCCACAATTCCACAAAGCCCTACCGCCGTAATCACCCCATACCCAGAGCTATTATTCAATCTTGAATTATATGGTCCAATCAATGATTTGAATATGTCGCTATAGCTCGTATTTCTATGCATTCTGCCAATTTCCTTCATAAATCTAATAGTGTTTTTTGACAGTAAGTCAGGATCAGGCTCACTCTCTAGAATTGCCTTTGCAACCGCTAAAGACATATTACTAGCATTTGTTGGCCTACAACTTCTATCAAATAAATCAAAGTTATTTGGCCTTTTATCAGCACTCTTAAAACGAGATCCTGAAATATCACCTATGATTGCTCCTATCAATTTTGTCCTCCATCAAAGCATACAAATATATTCACCCTGGCTTCTAATCCACATAGCTATACCTTTGCCGAAAACTTCGGCTTCGATAATATAACCTTCTTTATCTTCATCCAATATCTCTGCGGTCGGTAGCCTATCAAGCACTGCATCTATATCAGGTCCCATATACTTAAACTTGACCTTCTGTAACTTACCCGCATACATAAACTGTACTCGCTTACGAAACTCTCCTTCTTCAAATCTATTAGAATATGGAATATTGAACTTTTCATCCAGCGTCCTTAGCCTCTGTATTCTATCTATTCTATAGACAGTTGGAAAAGAGTCATTTATTATGTCAAAATCCTTACGCGATTCATCTTCATCATCGAGGAATGCTGTTACATAAAAATAATACTCAGAGAACATGATTGAAACTGGCTTAAGCTTTCTTGTAACTTTTTTCCTATCTTTTAATCTTTCGTATAAAATTTCTATGTAGCTATGCTTTTGTATTGCTAAGCCAATCTCCCACATTGTATCTATAAATGGTTTCTTGTGGCGTGGCTCAACATAGTGAAATTCCTCATTTTTGATAAGCTCACTAACTAGCTTATGATTTGTCTGTGGTGCACAGCAATCTACTAAGCGATTTAATATGCTTTTCATCTCGCTTTTGGTAAATGCTCGACTATCTAAAATAATCTTGCATATAGCTAGAATTTCGCTATTTGTAAGCCTCATTGTATACACGTGGTCGAGTCTATATCCTTTCTTCTCTCGATCGTATATAACCGAGTTGACATTTCCATGCTCTAGTGCAATATCACTTAAATAGTTTCTAATGTCATCAATATCACGCTGAATGCTTCTCTCGTTTACTCCATAACGCTTTGCTTCCTCAGCTTTTATTATAAGGTGTCCATTATTTAGCTTCCCGTATATATCTAAGATACGTGTAATCTTGCTGTGGCTAAGCTTATCCATTTCCCACTCCGTACTTATTAAACAACTATATTATATCTTTTCACAGTGACACAATCTGTCTATATCATAATATATTTAAAAATTATTTTCCACATTCTTAATCTTCTGATCAACAACATTTAAATTCCCATAATTACAAAATTTAGATCATATTGTAATGTACCGAATATAACAAATTCCAATCTTTACAATGTACTATATAAAAAAGGACAGCCCTGCCTGTCCCGTGTCTCGTATTGAATCAAAAGTCTATTTAATGAATGAATGTATCTCAATTATCTCTAACGCGGATTCTCGTTTTAAATAAATAATATTCACCCAAAAATCGACATTCTTGCTTATTTGCAACAATGTCACCACAAATTACGATAGCTACTTTTCATGCTATCGACTGCGCTATCTATATAACCTTTGTTTATTACATTGAAGCCTTTGTTATATAAAGTTCAGTATTCAAAAAACATCCTCAAACTCCCAGTATTATCTTTTCATCAGTCGTAGATACTCCCATCGAAAAAGTTGCCTATACCCTCTAATTGCTCCAGTAGAGCTGAGCTAGTTTGTCTACCCTTATAATGCCTTTTTGATTGTAAGTTTAAAGTTATTTATATCAATAAAAAACATCGCTTATTTGCGATGATTAATAGCAATATATTGCGTTTCGCCATAAAAAGAAACCAAGCTGAATGGCATTCGAGTATAATTAGTCACCAATAACATCTCCAAAATCAAAATTTGCATGTGCACCACAATTACTACAAGTAAAACCGTGATTTATATCATAATAAGGATTAAGTGGTATCCAAATGCCTTTTCCACAAGAGTCACAAACTATCCTGTCTGAGCTCTTTGTTCGTGGGTTTAATACTTTATCATCTTTGCAGTAATTATCTTTTTTCAACGAAGTCAATCTTACCATAATGGTATCCCTTCCTTTTTGAAATTACACTCAGAATAATTATGTATTAGGAGTTTTTATATTTTCTTAAAATTAAACCCAGAAGTTACTCCTTGGGTCATGAATTTCACCTTGTTTGGTCGAGTTTCGTATATATGATATACTTTCATTCGTCAAATTCAGTTCTATTTTATAATTAGATAAGCAATGCACCCAATCACTGCTATCCACCCTGCTCCTCCAATAACTTTTTCTTTTGTAGTTGTCGGTCTTTTTGTCACTTTGATTTTCATATTTTTTCCTTTCTTCTTTTTATATTCGTATTACTTTCTTTGTTCAAAATTCACGTTTGTACTGCAACTGCATTAATATCTACAAGTTTCATCAGTCGCAGGTAGAACTAACGAAAAAGCTGCCTAACCACTCTGGTTAATCCAGTCGCGGGGCAGCTTGTTTTGGTGGAGATGGCGAGAGTCGAACTCGCGTCCGAAAGCATTTCCACTCGATTTTCTCCGAGCGCAGCTGATGAATAAATTTTCGCCGTGGCAGCCGCTCATCAGCAGACTACTACCACAGTTATCCCGTTAGTCCCTTACGGTTACGGGCCTCACCGCAAAGTTTTCCTACATAGTCGATGCCGACATCAGGCCTGTAGGTGAACCTGAATAGGCACGCGGGCTGCTAATTACGCAGCAAATGCGAGTTTGTTGTTATTTTTAGCGTTTATATTTAACGTCCGACTTTTTACGTGGATCCGGAACCACGGCTCGCTTATCGGGCTTCTACACCCCCGTCGAAACCTTTACATCCCCATGTTCATGAGTCAAAGCTTCGCCTTGCTTATATCTGATATACCCTAGCAAAACAGGATTAAGCAGTCTCTCTGCCCGTCCTGCAGCTAAGGAATCTATCTCTGCTTCATTGCGCGCTCCATGTTTCTTGAAGCATCGCGCTTTGCTATAGCGTCTCTCTTATCATAGTTCTTCTTACCTCGAGCAAGAGCTATCTCTAGCTTTGCTAGACCTGCCTCGTTTATATACATGGTCAAAGGAACTAGCGTGAGACCCTTTAGCTTGGTTGCACCAATTAGCTTGCGAATCTCCCTCTTGTGAAGAAGAAGCTTTCGCGGTCTGAGCGGATCTACATTGAAGCGATTTCCCTGCTCATAAGGGCTGATATTCATTCCGTATATCATCATCTCTTCTTTTTCGATTCGCGCGTAGCTTTCTTTGATGCTGACCTTACCAAGACGTGCTGACTTGATTTCGGTACCCGTGAGAACAATTCCTGCCTCATAGGTCTCCTCTATGAAATAGTCATGACGCGCCTTCTTATTGTTAGCTATCATTTTTCTTTGTTTATTTGCCATTTCAATCCTCTAATTCTTGTATGGATTGTGAATTGTGCCAAACTTACGTAGTGGGAATACCCTGAATACGACCTTGCCGACAATGTCCTTGTATGAAACAAGCCCTACACTATCGGATCTGCTATCGATGCTCACGGCTCTGTTGTCACCCATGCAGAACAAGTGATCTGCCGGAACCACTAGCTCTGTAATATCTCCGGTCGTGTAGTTATCCATTGTGTAATTATCGTCGGTTTCCTTGCCATTTATATAAACCTTGCCGTCATGAATGCTAATTACATCGCCTGGCACACCTATTACTCTCTTGATAAGCATCTTGGTTTCGCCCTCGGCGTCCTCAAGCTTAGATTTGAATACGATTACGTCGCCTCTCTCAGGCTGTCCACCAAATAACTTGTAGGACTGTTTACTGATAAACAGATAATCGTTCGTGTAGAAGTTAGGCTGCATGGAGCGCTGCTTTACAATTGTTGGCTTGATGAACTGCATCACAAGGATGGCAATTACAACCGCAATTGCAACGTCCTTGCCCCACTCTTTGACGAATCCACCCGTTGTCTTCTTCGCTGGCTCTGCCTTCTGATTGCGTCTTCTACGACGTCTTGAAGGTGTCTGCTCTCCTGAGCTTACGTCCTGCTGAGTCTGACTTGGATTGCTGCCAGACTCCTGGCTCAAGCCCTCTTCAGATGATTCTTCGCTTTTAGATTTATCTATTAGTGGAGGTTCATTCTTCAGGTATTCCTTGAGATCTGGCACTTCCTGAGTATTAAATTTGTTCTCGATTTTGGATTCTTTTTCCATCTTTCTCCCTAAGTAACCCTCTATATATCCTCTGAAATTCTTCAGGCAATTCACATGTCAAAACCTTGCCATTCATATATGACAAAGTTCCATCCTCTATCAAAAATTTTAACTCATATGCGTGAAGTAACTGTGTGTTTAGTGAAAATTTACGTGACACAAACTGATTTACCTTCTTGTCACCGTATTTAACATCGCCGATTACAGGATAACCTGCCTTGGACATATGAAGTCTTATCTGGTGTGTTCTTCCGGTTACTATCTGCACCTTCACTAATGTGTAGTCATTGCATGACTCCACTGGTTCAACAAAGGTCTCCATGCTGAGAGCCTTGCCCCCCATGCGAGCAGCCTGCTTCTCACTCACGATGGAAGCGAGGTTTTTCTCCCTATCCTTGACCATGAAATCCTGCAAGTGGAGCTTCTCTCTAAGTTCACCCTTGACTATCGTCATGTAGAACTTCTCTATGCTTCCTCTTTCCCTAATATGCTTGTTCAGCTCCCTTAGGGACTGTGCATTTTTGCCAAATAGCACTATGCCAGTCGTATTTCTGTCAAGTCGATTAACAGGTGCTGGAGTAAAGGATTTCTCCACGCGTGGATCATAATCACCCTTTTCTATCAAATAGTCTACGACCTGGTTTGCCAAATGGTTTTTCTTCTCAAAACTGTCTCCATGAGTAAGAAGTCCAAAAGGCTTGCTTACAGCGATGATATGCGCATCCTCATAGACTATCGTAAACTGTCGCTTTGCTCTATTGCGTGGCTTTTCTTTGGTTAAGGAAGATAGCTCATCATCAGATATGAAAAGTGACATCTCATCTCCAACTTGCAAAATGTAATCTTCTTTACATCTTTTGCCGTTGATCTTAATGTCCTTTCGTATCGCCTTATATATTCGAGAAAGCGGTGCATTATTCAAATATTTTCGTAAAAAACGGTCCAGTCTTTGGCCGGATTCGTTATCATTAATTCCTATTATCTTCACAAAATAATTATATACCATCCCCAAACCTTATGCAAAATGTATTTGTGTAAAACTGTGAAATATGATAAATTATAAGTAACTCTAAGAATTTCAGGAGGCAAGCATTTTGAAAAGGTTAAAGGATTTTTTCTATAATTTCAATGACATAGTCATCGTGCTCGGCATTCTAGCTATTGCAGCTTTTTTGATTCTGTGGCGCGTCGATATAATAATGCGTTATCCAAAGACAGTCGCTGCTCAGACCGTTCAGACTAGCCAGAAGACTGAGGATACCAAGGCTAATGACACATCCAAGGATAAGGATAAGAAGAACGAAAAATCCGATAAGGACAAGAAGGACAACGATAAAAACAACTCCGAAAAGAGTACCGTAGAGGACGGAACTATTTGGAAGGACGGAGTCCTTAAGAACAATATGTCAGTTAAGGTTCCATCAGGAACAGCTACAGATGCAGTTAACGGACTAGTTGAGGCAGGTCTTTTTAAGTCATACGACGATTTTGCTGCTTTGTCAGAGCAGCTTGGTCTAGACCCTACATCAATTATCCCAGGAACCTATAAATTCGATGCAGGCAAGTCACAGTCTGACATCATACAAGCAGTGTTATCTAAATAGCCTCAGTTCAGGCTCAAGTCTCCGCGTCGCCATTGGCACGCGGTTATTTTAAGGGAGGAGTACAATGGCACTTATAACAACAAAAGAGATGTTTAAGAAAGCATTAGTGAACGACTATGCAGTAGGCGCATTCAATGTCAACAACATGGAAATCATTCAGGGTATCGTAGATGCGGCGAGCATAGAGAACGCACCTTTGATTCTTCAGGTTTCTGCTGGCGCACGTAAGTACGCAAAGCCTGCATACCTGCTAAAGCTTGTAGAGGCTGCTATCGAAGACACAGGTCTTGATATCGCACTGCACCTCGACCACGGAGAAGATTTTGATATATGCAAGAAGTGCATCGACGACGGGTTCACATCCGTTATGATTGACGGATCAAAGCACCCATTCGAAGAGAATATCGCTTTGACAAAGCAGGTTGTTGAGTACGCACACGCTCACGGTGTTGTAGTAGAAGCTGAGCTCGGCAAGCTAGCTGGAGTTGAAGATAACATCAAAGTTGATGCACGCTCCGCTACATTTACCGACCCTGACGAAGCAGTTGAATTCGTAGAGCGCACAGGCGTTGATTCACTTGCTATCGCAATCGGTACAAGCCACGGTGCTTACAAGTTCACAGGCGAGCCTTACCTCGACTACGAGAGACTAAAGAAGATTCACAGCCTTCTTCCAGACACACCACTTGTTCTACACGGAGCATCTTCAGTTTTGAAGGAATTCGTGGACCGTTGCAATGAGTTTGGTGGACAGATTCCAGGAGCACAGGGTGTACCTGAAGAGATGATTAGAGAATCCACTAAGTACGGAATCTGCAAGGTTAACATCGATACAGATTTGAGACTTGCTATGACAGCTGAGATTCGTCGCGTTTTGATAGAGAATCCTACAGAGTTTGACCCACGTAAGTATCTAGGACCTGGACGCGATGCGATTACAAAGATGGTTCAGCATAAGATTAAGAATGTGCTAAACGCAAGTAACCAGAGATAGTCTGCATATTTTGATAGAATATTAAGCAAGGGAATTTTATTCCCTTGTCAGACTGTAGACAAAGCTCGTATCAACTTAGTTGATTTCGGGCTTTTTTAGTTA
>ERZ772972.295-NODE-295-length-18564-cov-3.200659_pt1 | contig 18564 bp, 17 predicted proteins | sample MGYA00580673_ERZ772972 | MGnify/ENA primary metagenome ERZ772972 (study PRJEB29015, sample SAMEA2738051) | human oral metagenome | biome: human oral; feature: human-associated habitat; material: saliva | place: China | collected 2229 ... | reverse complement strand
AGCAGCAGACCGCATACCCCGAATTTGATACAACGACGCCACCCGCGCGGGCATACGTCCCCCTGGTGTGGCGTCTCACAACCCAATAAACGAAAGGTAAAAATCAGCATGGACGGATTCGTGCGTGTAGCCCACAGTGTAACCGGGCTAATCGTGGAGGTGCCCGAGCACTACCTGAAACTATTCCCGGGTCTGTACCGCGACCTGCCCTCAACTGAGGGGCGCGTGCAGCCGGTGACAGAAATAGACCCCAAGGCAACCAACAATGGAGGTAAGAACTAATGGCAGTCCCCCCGGGCCGCACCCTAGCTGGTGCTAAAACAAAGCTTGTACTCATTCCCGCCGGTGGCATCAAAAACCCGGCAGCCCCTACCGTAACCGAGCTGAACGCGGGCAAGGACGCATCGTGCCGCCTGCTGAAGGACGGCACGCATGTTGGTGCGGCCGCATCCGAGACTATCGACGGCATGGCCGCCCTCTGTGAGGACTCCAACGCTAAGACGTTCGGTAAGGCGAACTTTGAGGGTAAGCTCGTCCCGTTCCGCTGGTTCAAGAAGGATAAGCCGGGGCAGGCTGATACTCAGGGTGACGAGATTTTTCAGATGCTCAAGACTAAGGGCACCGATATTTTCGTTGTCGTCCGCGTCTCCGCCAAGCCCTACGATGCGCCGTTTGAGGCCGAAGACGAGATTAGTGTGTATCAAGCCGTGACCGATACCCCCCGGTATCCCGAGGGGGAGAACGGCAGTGAGGGGTACATTCGCGCCGAAGTCGATTTAGCTGTGAACAACGGTTGGCCGTTTATCGCGGCTAGGGCGGCCTAATAGTCCTGCCACCCGTGCGGTGGCTCCCCCGCGCACCACCATAGGCGGTGAGCGCGGCTCATACCCCTCAACCGGGCCGGGTTTAGTGTGTGCCCCGGCCCGGTTGAGGGCACTTTAATCACACGCGAAACACACACGATAAGGATTCATAGACTATGGCAACCAAGAAGAAGAACACCGCGACCGCACCGGCCCCTGCTGGGTTCAACCTCACCGACTGGATTACCGGCGGCACTGAGCACCGTCTCACCCGCACCGCCCTGCTGGCGCTGGATGCTAACGCGGCTGAGCGCATCGCCGAGCTAGAGGCCACCATTAAGCGGCTGTCCGGGCCGGAGGGTGCGGCCCCGGCCGGTACCGAGGCGCTGGGGGAGGTGAGCAACGCGGACAAGCTCACCGAGGCGCAGGACGAGCTAGAGCACCTGCTGGGCACCGTGCAGACCGCCGAGGTTGTGGTTTACGGGCTGGTGGACACCGAGAGCGAACGTATCCGTGAAGAGTACAAGGCCGCTGGTGGCACCGACGAAGGCATTAAGAATGATGATGTGCGGCTCTGGTACCGCATCCTAGCCGAGGCGGCGACCCTGGAAGGGCACCGGCTCACCCCCACCGAATGGGAGGGCGTGCACGAGACTGTCGGCGGGCAGTTCGTCCGGGTAATCGGCGCATATGTTGAGGCCGCTAACGCCGCCGTGGGCTTCGAGGTGTCGCCCCGGTTTCGTAGCTGACTGCCTGGTTTGTGAGGAACACGCGGGCGGCCTGCTGGCGTTGCAGGCCGCCCGTGATTGGGGTGTAGCCCCGCACATCCTGCTTGGTGGTACGGGGCCGTGGACTGACGCCGACCGTATCGCCGTGATGGGCCTCGCCCTGTATGAGCGTGAGCTGTGCAAGGAATGCGGGCGGCACACCAGTATTTGCCGCAACCCCAAGTTCTCCGGCTGGTTCGAGGTGGAGCAGGAGACGTGCTATGCGAAGGCGGCGGTTGATCGTGTGACTGGTGGGAAGAATTTCCGGCCGGAGCCGGGGCAGGTCATGTACCCGGTTTTGGAGGATTTGCGGGATGATCCCGCTTTTGTACCTGATGATGTTTAGATGATTTGGAGATGGGTTTATGGCTGCGGAGCAGAAGGTTACGGTACGCCTACGCGCTGATGTGAAGCAATTCACTGAGGGTATGCGGCAGGCCGGTAAGATAGCGAAAGACGCCGCCAAACACACCGAAAAATCATTCAGAAACACCGAAAAATCCACGCGCCAGGCAGGGGCCGCCGCCGCTAAATCCATGCGCGGCATCGGCACAGAGGCACGCAAAACCGCCACCACCTCAGAAAAAGCGTTGCGCGGCATCGGCACCACCTCACGCCGCTCAGCATCAGAGGCCGCTAACGCCATGAAACGCATGGGCGACATAGCGAAAGGGGCGGGGGCGCAGGCGCAGCGGGCCGCGAACGTACGCGGCGGCACAGGTGACCTCGGCGCACCCTGGCGGCGGCTAGCAGCAGACCAGCGGGCCGCCGTAGCATCCTCACGCGCAGCCTCAGCAGAGGTGCAGGCCGCAGTGGTAGCGGCAGGGCACGCCCGCGCCGGGGGCGGCGCATTCACCGCCGTATCAGCCGGTGCCGCCGCCGCATCACGCGACGCCTCTAAATCGCTGTCCGGTATCGGCATAGCAGCAGCGGCGGCCGGTAAGCACGCTGGTGACGGGATGCAGCAGGGTATGCGCACCGTCACCCGCTCAGCCCGCGACGCCGCCACGCAGACAGTGCGCGCACACGAAGCCGCAGCCGTAGCAGCCGTAGCAGCCTCACGCCGCGCCGCGCAGCAGACAAGCGGACTCACCGGGCAGCAGTCAGCAAAATCAGCACGCACCGCAGCCGCAGAATCACAGGCCGCTATACGATCCACAGCAGCGGTAGCGGCAGCGGCAGCGCTCACTAGCGCCACCAGCATACGGGCCGCACAGCAGGGGACGGTGCGGGCTATCGCCGAAACGTCACGGGCGGGGCAGGCAGCAAACGCCGCCCTGTTCGCTAACCGCGCGGCACAGGCCCGGCAGTCCGGGGCGCAGGTAGTGCAGGCGTACAGGGACACGGCGGCGCAGTCCTATGGTGTTTTCTCCGGTATGACGCGGGCGGAGAAAGCGGCGCGGCGTGAAGCAGCTAGGGCCGCTATTGATTACGCGGGCGGCATCACTACCGCTATGGAGCGGGCCTCCCTCAACTCGCAGAACGCCTACAGTGGGTTAGCGTCGTCCGTCGGGGCGTCTTTCAAATCGGCGGCTGTGAGCGCCCGCGAACACATCCTGAGCATCGGCCCCGTGAACAAGCTCGTCTACTCGGAGATGGCGGTGAATGCCCGGGCCGGTGCCGCAGCAACCGCATCATCGGTGCAGACATACGCCACCGCCGCAAGGAACACGTATGCGCAGATGCGGGAAAACAGCCGCCAGGCAACAGACTCTTCGCAGTCACTCACCCGCTCTATCCTGGGCAACCGTGACGCAATGGATAAGCTCGCCTCCGGTAGCGCTATCGCCGGGGCCGGTCTACTAGCCGCATTCGCTTTCCCCGTGAAGGCGTTCGCAGATTTTGATGCGGCAATGTCCGGCGTGCAGGCCGCAACGCATGAGACAGCCTCGAATATGAATCTGCTGCGTGAGGCCGCGATCAAGGCCGGTGCGGACACAAAATATTCTGGCACCGAGGCAGCTAACGGCATCACGGAGCTTGCTAAGGCCGGTGTGGAAACATCGGACATTCTGAACGGCGGCCTCGATGGTGCCCTGTCCCTAGCAGCGGCCGGTGAGCTTCGTGTCGGTGACGCAGCGGAACTGGCGGCTACCGCCCTGACACAGTTCAAGCTCAAGGGTAGCGACCTGGGCCACGTAGCAGACCTGTTGGCGGCCGGTGCCGGTAAGGCGCAGGGTAGTGTCGGCGACCTTGGTTACGCCCTCAAGCAGTCCGGCCTGGTGGCCGCACAGACCGGGTTCAGTATCGAAGAGACCGTTGGTGCCCTATCCGCGTTCGCATCGGCAGGCCTTATCGGCTCCGATGCGGGCACCTCGTTCAAGGTCATGCTGCAGAAGCTACAAAACCCGTCCAAGGAGACGGCGGAGACAATGAGCGAAATGGGCTTGTCTCTGTACGATAACCAGGGCAAGGTTAAGAAGCTGGCGGTGTTCGCGGGCGAGTTGAAAGCCGCGTTGAAGGGCATGACGGCCGAGCAGCGCGACGCGACACTGGCGCAGATTTTTGGTTCTGATGCTGTGCGTGCCGCCGCTGTGCTCTATGAGCAGGGGCAAGACGGTATCCAGGGGTGGATTGATAAGGTCAATGATTCTGGTTACGCGGCTGAGACTGCGGCTATCGCGCAGAATAATCTTAAGGGAGACCTTGAGAAGCTGGGCGGGTCTATCGAGACGCTGTTCATCAAGTCCGGTTCTGGTGTGGCTGACGCATTGCGCCCGGCCGTGCAATGGCTGGATAAGCTTGTTGATGGTCTTTCGCGTGTCGATTCTGGTACGCTCACCACGGTTCTCACCATTGGGGGTATCACTGGTGCGCTGCTGCTGGCTGTTGCCGCCGCCGCGAAGTTCGTAACCATAGTGCACGCCACACGCACAGCCCTAGTAGAGCTAGGGTTAGCCGGGCGCAGCGCCTCAGCCGGTGTAGCCGCATCCAACGCCCAGATGGAAGCGGGTGCCGCTACCGGCGGTAAATTCTCCGGTGTGATAGGGAAACTTGCCCGTGGCTTCGGGTACCTCACCCTAGCCGTAGCCGGGGCTGAGACAATAGCCCTGCCGTTCAAGAACCTCAACGCGCAGACTCCGGGCGTGGAGAAAATGACTAACGCTCTCTCTGAGAGCGGCGGCGAGATGAACCGCATCAACGACATTTTCAAAAACGCGGAGTTCACGAACGGGCGCGGCCGGTGGGCCATGCACGGCACCGAGGAGGGCATCAATGGCATCAATGACGCCTTGAAACGCCTCAGCAACCAGACCGCTTTCGACGGGTTTAACGGCATGGTGAACAACATTGTCGGATCTAAAGGCTCGTTCGATCTGCTCAAGGATAGTGTGCTGCAGGTTGACGAGGCGTTGGCGAAGATGTATTCGGAGAATCCGCAGCGCGCCACCGCCCTGTTCAAGCAGATAGCGGACGAGGCGGAGCATTCGGGTGTGAGCGTCAGCAAGATAACTGAGCTGTTCCCGAAGCTTGGGCAGGCTGTCACTGATTACGCTAACAAGCTCGGCGTTACCCTCTCTGACGAAGAGAAGTTCTCGGCGATGAAGGGTGAGCTGCCTGAGAAGCTGAAAAAGGCCGGGGCATCCCAGGAAGAGCTGAACAAGAAAATCAAGGAGGGCACGGCCGCCACGGCTGAGGCCACGGACGCTATCGGTGAGAACACTAAGAAGCTGGACGAGAACGGCGAAGTGGTAGAAAAGGTTGAATCCCTTCTGTCTGATTTCGCTAAGGCATTCGACTACCTGGGCAAGGGCTTCCGATCCTATAACGACTCTATGGGGTCATTTTACGAAAGTATCGAGAAGCTGGCGGAGGCTTTCAAGAAAGGCAAGACCGCGTCCTATGAAATGGGGTTCGGGTTCGATAACGCTTCTAAGAGCGGCCGTGAGCTGAACAAGCTTTTCGGGTCTGTCGCTAACGAAACGAACAAGGTTGCCGTTGCGGCCTCTAACGCCGGTAAATCGCAGGAAGAGATTCGTGCGATTTATGAGCGCGGGTACCAGGCGATCCGGCGGTATGGTTACCAGGCTGGGTTGTCGTCTGAGCAGGTTGAGGACTTGGCGCGTGCCGCTTTCGGCCTGCAAGACAAGAACATTAGCATCAGCACGTTCATGGATGATAACGCCCGGGCGGTTGCGAACCGCACCGCTAAAGAGGTGAACGGCATCCCTAACCAGGTGCATGTTGCGGGCGGCACTATCGGGTTCGACCAGGCTACGGGTAAGGCAACGCAGCTGCGTGACGCCCTGGGTAATATTCCGGGGCAGAAGAATGTGAACGTGCAGGCGCAGGGTATCGAGGAGACTAAGAGCGGGTTCAGTGAGGTTGCTAAGTGGCTTGAATCTATGCCCGGTAGCAAGGAGATTGAGATTGATGCTACGGGTACGTTTGATGCGTCTTCAGCTATCCAGGGTGTGAGTGACACGGTGAACGCGGTGCCCGGGTCGCATAACACCGATATTACGGCTACTACGGGTAATTTTGATTCTGCTGCAGCACTAACAGCTGATTCTGTGCGGAACCTCCCGAAGTCGCATAACACCGACATGCGGGGTGACGCATCGAATGTGAACCGTGCCGCGTCGCAAGCCTCGGACTCGGTAGGTAAGGTTCCCGATAGGCATAACACTGAGCTGAACGTCGTCGGCCTCGGCGGGTTCGTAGGCAGTGTACGCCGCGCTATCGACTGGGTATTTTCAATCCCTACCGTCCGCGAAACAACGCTACGGATCAGGAATATCACGGAGAATATCACTCATAAAATCGAGACCTACCGTAAGAAGTTCTTCGGGTTCTCTGGTGGCGGTCATGTGGGTGACACGATGCGCGGCTTTGCCTCCGGCGGGCTGATTAGCGGCCGCCCCCCTGCGGCCCCGCACGTTGATAACCGGCGGGCGGTGGTTGAGGATACGGGCGAGCCTATCCGTGTGCGCTCCGGTGAGTTCATTATGAACGAGAGGGCTACGCGGCGTAACCGGCCACTGCTTGAGTTCCTGAACGCCGGGGGTAACCCCCGCTCGGTGCGCGGCTTCGCCTTTGGCGGTTCGCCCGCACCGGTGGGGTTCGCGCCCGCACCCGACGCTAACCTGCGGATTGGGGAGCAGATAGCGGCGGCATTGAGTGAATGGAAGCCGGTAGTGGAAATATCGGGCACTAAGTTCTACGGCGTCATGGCTGAGTCGAGGGTCCGCGCACGCCGGTAAAGATAAGAGGAAAAATGACAGGAAGGAGGGGCGGCGCATGTCTAGGATGTGGATAGGGCGGCCCGCAACAATGGTGCCCGTGAAGGGGTACTCGGAGGTGACAACCACCCGAACACTGGTGAACCGGATCGACACAGACCCGCTCACGGGTGTGCGCCGAACCTCCTTCTACGGGCCTCCCCGCAGTATGCGTGAGATGCGCTGCACCTGGCGGGCTGAGGGTGAGCAGCTGGGGATGATTGAGGGGCTGCTGAACCTTTCCATGCTCGGCGGCTCGTTGGTCGGCCCGGCCACCCCGCTCACGGTCATTCCCGCCGGGGCTGAGCATATCAACGTCATGCCGCCCCGCACCTCACTACTGCTGGACACTTACGGGGCCGTGTATTCCCCCATGATGGTTGATTCGGGCGGGCACGGCATCATATGGCCCGGCGGCACATCGGTGACAACCCCCACGTTTGTTAGGCAGGACATTCCGTTTCCGTGGGGCGGTGAGGTGGTGAACATCTCATGCGTGCTAGAGGATGACTCATACCTGCGCATCTGGTGGGGCGGCGGCCGGGCAGGCCAATTCGGTGTAACCACCGTGGAAGGGCCGGGCAAAGGCGCGGGCGTGCACCGCAGGGAAGCCTACGTGCTCGTCCCCAAAGCCTGCACCCTCTACGGCGTACAGTTGAGCGGGACCGGCACCTGCGCATCAATGGTGCTAGGGCGCGAAAAGAAGCCTTGGACGGTAGGCGAAACGCTGATGGGCGGCATCGTGGATGATTACGAGGTGAAGCCGCTCTACCGGGGCGGCAGCAAGAACATTTCAGAGATCACGTGCACGATCAAGGAGACAGGGAGCGGTAGCTAATGGGCGCTGAGAATCCGGGGCCTACCCAAATCTGGGGGATGCAGGCCAGCAAATCGTATGTACGGCAAAAGGGCGTGCGCATCATCTACGCCCGCATCTATGTTGGCGGCTCCGATGAAGGCATGCACCAGGTGGAAATTTCTTCCGCAATGTCGGGTGACCTGCCCGGCCGCCTAGCTATCACCTCCGGGTTCAACCAGTCCACGGGCACTATCACATGGCAGATGACCGATGCGACACCGAACCTTTGGACGGGGTTCTCTGGTGGGCTGCGTGTCCCTAAAATCGGTGAGCGCATCGAAATTGACATGTCCCTATCCCCGTCGGATATACCCGGCCCTAATAAGTGGGTGCGGGTTTTCACGGGCCGCGTGGATTTCAATGAGGTTCAGGACGGTAACCAGCTTGTCACCCATATTGTGGATGACTGGGATAAGTTCGGTAAGGCTGTGGATGTTCTGCCGCTGCTGCGGCACATGCCCGGCCGTAAGAACAGTGATTTTAAACAGTTCACCCCTGGCTGCTCTATCAACTGGGTTGTGTGGGATGTGCTGGATCAGTGCGGTTATGCGGTGTCCCCGGCGTCTAAGGTTCCGCTTGGTGTCGATAAGCGGGTGGTGATGCACGCACCCCTGCAGGGCACGATGTGGACTGCCCACGAGAGGGGTAAGGGCGCGTGCGTGAAGGCAGGGCCGAGTGAAGAGACGTATGACATTATCCCGACGTTTGTTTACCACGACAGCGGCGAATGCTACCTGTTCAAAGGGTGGGGGATCTATGAGAACTGGGCTGAGAACCGGAACCTGCGGAACACTCAGCCGGTCATGGTTAGGTTCCGTGTGGGGGCCGGGCACACCGGTAAATTCACTCTCAAGCTGACGGTGGGCGGTAAGAAGGTCGCTATCACCCTTGAGGGGAATAAGCGGTTGTCTGTGCACCCCGGGCAGAACCCGAAGTATGGGGATTTTCTGGTGCCGAAAGATGGTGTCGTGGAGTTCCTGATGCATGTGAACGGGCGTTGGGAGACGCGGCTAGGGGTTGAGGGCACGCCCGGCCCTAGCGGCGTACATGAAAGGTGGTGGGGGCCGAATAGTGAGGTTGGTAATTGTGAGATTATTGCCGAGCTAGGGTGTGAAATATCCGATGTGCTGGTGGCTATGGAGCCGCTGCCGCTATCGGGTAGGATGCAGGCGCATGTGCGCATCCCCGACTACCTGAATAACCCTTACTGGACGCCTTCGGTGCGTAGCCGCAAAGCCTCAGAGTTCCTTGAAGAACTGGGTGAACTAATTCACTGCGCAATGTGGATTGACTCTACGGGCGAGTTCCACTTCAAACACGGAACGATGCTGCGTGAAGCCACCGAGAAGGGCGTTATCTCAGCCGATGATGTGGTGGACTACACGCTACGGCAGGACATTCTACGCTCCGGGTCTGCGGTGCGGGTGAAAAGCAAAATCACATGGATTTCCAACATGGGCAACATCGGGAAGATTCACCGCGCCACACTGTGGCAGGGCACCGGGCAGTCCATCCTAGGCAATGAGGTTGTTGAAGAGTTTATCGGCCCAGACGAGAATGAAGACTGGTTCGAGCTTGACGACGACATTATGTGGAACCTGCATAATTTCTTCAACACCCCAATATCCCAGCACGGGAACGGGTGGAAGCGTGAGATCGAGAAAATTTATTACGGCTCCTGCTATTTCACTATTGGGCAGAACGGTTACACGGGTTATGTTGCCGCCCCGAGGATTGAGCGGCTCGCCTGGTGGCGGTGGAAGCTCACGATTGACAACAAAGCAGTGTTCGGGAACGGCGGAGAATCCTCCCGATCCACAATGCAGTTCCCGGTGAACAACCGCACCATGCCAGGCACCTATGAAGACATGTGGGGCGAGAAAATGCCGCTCATACGCGGGGGCGCTAAAGCAAAAGCTAAAGATGACGGCGACGCCGTTGTTCTCGGGCCGCTGCGTGAGGCACCGGAGCTTGAGATAGACGCCGGTATTTGGGCCGGTAGCCGCGAACGTGCGCTTGAGCTTGCTAAGGATGTGGCCGCGTGGCTATCCGATTCTAAGGCCGTGTATTCGGACTCCATCAACGTGAATTTTGACCCGGGCTACCGTGTAGGCGATGTCTACAGGTGGGAGGTACCGGGCATTAGTACCCGCGTTTATTGTCTCGTCCTGGGTGTGGAGCACCGCCCGGGGGAGGATCGCACCGAGCTTACGGTGCGCACTTACATGCAGCTAGAGTAGGAGAATTTGTATGGCTGAGTACTGTACGGTGACAGCTAACTTTTTGACGATGCAGGAGCGGGGTGGTGCCCCGGTTCCTGTGTCTGGGCGTGTGGAGTTCACGCCGACCGCGCACGCTTTTAGTGGTGACGCGGTGTTTACGCAGGCGTCCCGAACCGGGTACGTGGTGGGCGGTGTTTTGTATGATTCGCCTGACGCAACTACCGCTGGTGTTCGGCTTGTCGCTCCGTCTCCTGGTGTGTCGCCGGAGCGGTTCGGGTATAAAGTTGTTGCGCATTTGCGTGATGGTGAGGGCCGCCCGGCCCCGTACCCGTGCGGTTTTATTCACCCTACGGCTGGGGGGGTGCTGAATCTTGCTGAGCAGGCCCCGGTACCTGATCCTGGTTCACCCTCGGGGTGGTCTGTGCGCGGGCCGCGTGGTGAGGCGGGGCCGCCGGGTGTGCAGGGTGAGCGTGGCTTGCCTGGGCCGCAGGGAGAGCCGGGGCCTCCCGGCCCGCCTGGTGCGCCGGGGCAGCCGGGGCGTGATGGTGGGGCGTTTGATGATTCAAAGATTCTGCGCCGCCTTGAGGCTCTTGAGACGGCACCGAAGCAGGCGGCACCCGCTCAATCGGGTTACAGTGTGAGCGTGATTGAAGCCCCCTATGGTGCAGACCCTACGGGTAAGGCTGATTCTACTGCTGCGATCCAGGCGGCGGTTGATGCTGTGTATGCTGCTGGTGGTGGGGCTGTCCGCATCCCAGCCGGTAAATATGTCGTCAGCTACCCTTTCATCAAGCTCAAGGGGTTTGTGCAGGTTATCGGCGATGGTGACGGCACCCAAATCCTAGCAACAGACGGCACGCCTATCACGGAAAAGACCGGCGTTTTTCACACAGGTACTTGGAATGAACGTGCCCTAGACCCCGACCTTATTCATTTCGGTGTGTCTAGTGTCTGGATTCGCGCTCACCGGACGGGCCGTAATCACCAGCCCGCCATCGCAAACCTGTGCGGCGTGCTACTAAACACCGACCTTGGGGATTCCCCTGCGGAGCCGGACGCCGCACCGACCATGAATAACGTGAAGGTCTGGGACATGGAGACAGGGGCCGCTATCCTTGGCCGTGACGACCAGGCTATGGACGTGTGGAACCTCAAAATTAGGAACACGCTGCAGGCCGGGCTTGTCGTCGGTAAACCCGACGGGCACCCCGAGCTAGTGGCGAAGGTAGCGGGCGGGAACGGCGGAGCCGATAACCAGTTCTTCGGGCTAAATGTCGGCGGCGCGAACCAGTCACAGGCAGGTTACGCCGGTGTTGAGGTGTATACGTCGCAGTGCACGTTTGTTCATTGCCGTGTTTGGTTTACGCACCGCGCCGCTTCGTGGCAGAAGATATACGCGCTTCCTGTGGCTTCGGCTGATGGTGCGGATATTACTGCTGGTGCGCCGCAGGGTGAGAACCGGGCTGGGCAGAAGGACGGCTCGGGATGGTTCATTAAGGGCACTAAATGCATTTTCACGGGCTGTTTGGCGCAGGAGAACGGGGGGCATGGGTTCCTTGTTTATTGGGGGCAGAATCAGCTCACGAATTGCCGCGCCGAATCTTCCTCTTACCGTGACACGGTTCACGGGTCTGCTCGTGAGGGTGACGCCGCCGATTTCTATGTGGCGAACGGCGGGGCTGACGGCACTATTATCACCGGCTGCATTTCGCAGAAGGTTGGGGGGCGCGGCACCGGCGCCCGCTGGGCCTTCTATGTTGAAACCTGGTTTAGGGGCCTCACGATTACTGGGTGCGCCGCTAAGGATGTTGCAGGCCCGGCCGGGTCTGAGACTGGGCCGGTGCGGTGGCGATCCCCGCAGGGCGATAACGTCTATATCCAGGTGGATACGGTGTTTTTCACTACCCGTAAGGCTGGCGCTGGGTTGCAGGGGCCGAAAGGTGATCCTGGGCCGAAGGGCGCGGACGGGGTAGGGGTGCCGCAGAAGCTTTCTATCGCCGGGAGTGAGCTTACGCTCTCACCTGATGGGGGTACCGTCACCCTGCCTTCTACTGATTTATCTTCTCTTATTTCTAGGAATGATGCGCTTGCCCGCCGGGTAGAGGCCCTGGAAGCCCGCCCACAAGGCGGCGGCGGGGCTGTTCAGGACACGGGCATACGTCTGCTTGAAACGATCAGTGAAAGCGACGGCCTGTGCGATGTCCTTATACGCCGCGTGGGGAGCACGGTGCAAGCATGGATGATAACCACCAACCCAAACCGCCAGAGCGGCGGGGCCACAGTTCACAAAAACCCCGGTCGAGCTCCAAAGCAAAGCTATCCCGAGCGGATTCCTGCCAGCGCTAGGGGGCAACCCGAACCACCCAGACCGCAGTGAGATAACCCGCTACATACATGATAACCGCTTCGCCGCGTGCTCCCCGGTTGTCTCAAACATCGGGAACGGGCAACCGTACCAGGTGGGCACTATCGGGTTTTTCTCGTGGTTCAATAACCTGGTTATGAGGTTGGAAAGGAATACTAGCCGCGCCGCTATGGGGACGCTCATGTGGACGACTACAGACCCTTGGCCTACACAACTCCCAGGAACAGCGTATGAGGGGTGATGATGGGTACTAACATTCCACCCGATTTCTGGGTTGCGCTAATGGACGTTTTCAAAGCGGCTGCCACTCTTTCGGCGGCCGCTTTCGTATCATGGGCCGCCGTGAAGCTGAAAGATGTGCGGGCGGGCCTGCACAGGGTTGAGCACCAGGTGAAGAACCACCACAAGACTAATCTGCGTGATGATATTGACCGGAACCAGGCGGCTACCGCTAAGGGTATTGCCGATGTGATTCTGCAGCTTGCGGAGATTCGTAAGGAGCAGGAGAAGACGGCTAGCATGTTGCATCTTGGCCTGTCTGAACATGCTGATATGCGTAAGGATATTGGGGGTATTCGGGACGAGATACGGCATGCGCGTGAGTTGGCTGACGCTGTGGATGATCGGGTGCGGTCTTTGGAGGCGCGCCGGGGTTAGGCGTGTTTTTTTGGCTCGGTGATGCGAGCTAACACCCCAGTAAAACAAGGTGAACTATCACATATAAGGAGGTGGGGCCTATGGCCTACCGATTTCTTACACAATACGACGCGCTACGGTTCACACCAAACGCGCTAGTCCAGTCCGTTTTCGGGTTCCCCCGTGTAATCACAAACATCACGATTCATTGGTGGGGCCGCCCAGAGTGGAAGCAAAAATTTGATGAAGTAATCAGGTTCTTCTGCGAGCTGAATAGCACGCAGACTAGCGCGCACGAGGTCATTTCTGATGGCGTTGTGGCGTGCCTTGTGGATCACGCTAACGCAGCCTGGGCGAACGGCAACAGCAAGGGTAATGCGCAGTCAATCACCCTGGAATGCAACCCGCGCAAGTCTGCGGGCGATTTCGAGACCGTGTGTGAGCGCGTAGCCGACATCTGGATCATGCACGGGCAAATCCTGCCCGTGACTGAACATCGCGATTGGTCTGCAACGGAGTGCAGCGGCACCTACCGTAAGGGCGAGGTTGCGGCCCGCGCCCTGCAAATCTACGAGGCAAAAAAGGGCAAGACCGCCATCACTAAGGTTGCTGAGAAGGCGACCCAAACCAAGGGAAAGGACGATAAGAACATGGCTGACGCTATTAGCGAGCTGCGGGACAGCTGGGCACCAGGTATCGAGCATGTGCGCCATCACGGCGCTAACTGGGCGGCGCTGCAGAACGTAAGCCGCCAGACTCAGGAGCTAAAAGACGCCCTGACACCGGGCATCCCGAACGTCAAGTTTGAGGGTTCCGCACACAAGCTGCTCCGTGAGAACTTGGCGGCGCAGCGTGAGACTAACGCACTGTTGAAGCAGCTTATCGCAGCCCAGACTAGCAACAAGGTAGGAGAGTAAAAATATTATGGATGCAAAGCGCTATATTGGCCGCGTTACCACCGGGGCTACCATCGGCACCGCTATCACTGGTAGCTTGACTGTGATTATCGGGTATATCCTGTCGCAGTATGGGATTACCCTGCCAGCCGGGGTGTCGGACGCGGTATTTATTCTGCTTTCGAGCCTTGGCGCTCTGATCGGCGGGCGTCAGTCTCCCAGCGATAAAATCACCTTTGAAGGGTTGATGGAGGCGGCCGCCCGTGGGGTGACCGGAGTAGACCCTAAGGATTCTGCGGCTGGTGAGACTACTTACCCGGCGGCACCGGTGAATGATTTTGAGATTCCGCGTGAGACTTACGCGCCGAAGCACGCCGAGAGCGTATAGTCGGTAGTGTGATTGTGGCCCCGCCCGTCCCCTGCATTGTGGGGGTGGGCGGGGCCACTCTCTTTTTATGCCGTGTAGTGGGTTAGCACCCACTCGGTCATGCTATCCGCCTGGGCGGGTTTCTGACGTGGGGCCGGGTGCCGCTAATCAGCTGTAGCGATCGCTACTGATAATAAACGCCCCTTAGCCCGCCGGGGCGTTTATTTTTATATGGTTACCTCACTTATTCCGTGTAGGCGGCTACAATGTTCAACAGACGGTCTCGCAGTTCCCCGGCTTTTACGGGGTGGGTTTCGAGTTCTGGGAGTACGTCGTTTGAGTCTTCCTCACGTGTCACCACGTAGCCTACGGCGTCAGCTTGGAAGGATACTCGGTGAATTGGGGTGTCCCTCGGTAATTCGCGTAGTTTTTCGGCGGCTAGGTACATGATCGCTAGGTGCCGCTGTTCGTCTGGGAGCTGGTAGACAAGCGCCCGTAAGCAGTTTGGTATGTCGAAGCGGGTTACCGTAGTTCCGTCTTCGCCGGTTATAGTGAACCCTTGTGGCTTGGCGGGGTCTAACACAGCCCCATCCATGCTTTGCCAACCGTCTAATTCTACCCGTGCCAGGTCTCCATAAGTCAGGTTGATTTCGGTCTGAGTCCTTAGCGTGTCGATTTGCAGGTATTTAGTGATGGTTTCCCGGATTTCGATTATCAGCTCCCTGCTAGTTTTCCCTTTTAGCCGGAATAGCTCTTTAAGGTCATGTATTAACGATGAGTTTGACCTTATCCAGGTGAGGGATTCAATCTCGGTTAGTGGGTCTAGGTTTTCTAGCTCGTGGCTTGCTAGGAGTAGGGCGGCTAACCCACGGTCTCCGAATGTCATCATGTTCAGTGAGTCAGGAGTTTTTGGGGTGTAACGGGTGGGTTCCTTAGTTACGTCGCCGGGGTAGTGGTTGAATCCGGTACGGCTCCCACTTCCTCCCCATTTGGTGCCGTCGATAAATTCGATGCCAGTGTTTTCGTTTTCACCTGTTCGGATATAGATGTGCATTTGGTTCGTCCTATTCGTTGTTGTTTTCGTTTGTGGTCTCGTTTTTGCCGCGCCGGGCGTGCAGTAGTGCGATCTGTTCGACTAGTTGCCGTTTGGTGCACATTTGCATGCGCTGTTACGCATTCTCGGTGCTCTTTTTCTTGTACGGGCCGCGTGGTTTGGGGTGTTTCGCGCGCCAGGCGTCGATTGTCTCGGGTAACCATAGGGGGGTGCCGTTCGCACCCCATGCGTCATTATCCAAAGGGTGCACGGCCAGCAGCTTGTATACTGCGTCGCGGGTTACGCCGAGCCTCCGCGCAACGTCGCTGGGGCCGAGGTAGCTAGGCTTCTTTGTCATTCCTTCGTGTCCTCTCTATACTATCTTCTATAAGTTGTTGTTTCCCGCTTGGTATGCGGGTAGGGGCGCCGCCGCTTGAGGTTCAAGGGCGGCGCCCCTCCTTTTTATTTTTATTCGGCTGGTTTGACTTCTACCCACCATTGGTTGCCGTGGTGGCTTACGCTTTCTTCGCTGCGGCCTATGTAGGAGGCAATGCCTTTGACGGTTAGCGGCATCGGTTCAGAGTGCAGGGTTACGGCGGTGCCTTCTTCATCATCCCACCAGGTTTGTATCTCGTGGTCGTTTAGCTTTTCACAGATATACCCTTGCACCTCTGGGCGGTCGATAAACCGTTCATAGGCACCGCCGGGGGTGTCGAGTAGTTCACCTTCCTCAATGTGGCGGCTGTACGCGCCGACGCTGTCACTGTATGCCCAGTCTGCCAGCTCTTGCAAGGTGCCGGTGCGTTCTGCGGTGGTTTTCCCGTTTTCGATTACGCGGGCGGTGTACTGTTTTTCCATTGCACTGTTCCTTATCCTTAGTAGTTGCGTGCAAATTCTTTGAGGCATTCGGCCATTGTCCACCCACGGGCACATGCCCGAGGCCACCTATCCCATTGGTTAGCCATCATGTCTGCATCTGAGGGGCACCAGTAGGCGAACCATTGCCCTTCGTATGGGGTGGGGCCGCCTTCGCTGCGTTCCATCGTGCCTACCTGCTCATCGCCGTCCATAATGTAGTGGTAGCCACTGCGGACTCGCTTGATTTTGAGGTTTTTCATTGGGTTACTCCTTTTTGGGTGCCCCGCCCACCGGCGGGCGGGGCGTTGGGTTGAGGGGGTTTTACCTACCAGGGCATGTGAATATATACGAGGTCTTCGCGAGTGATGCCGAAACGATCTAACAGCTCATTCTCGCACCGCTCATACGGCTCTGATTCGTCCGCACGGTCACCATTTTTCCCGTCATCAAATGCAGACATATCGTCGAGGTCTTGGTTTCCGAAGACAAAACCGAGACTGTCGAAATCACCTAGGTCTTCGGGCCATGAAACTAAAAGTTTGGCGATATAGGTTTGTCCTTCTCGGTCCCACTCGATCATTGCTTCTGCCCCAGCGTTAAGGTATTCCCTGAGGGTATTTTTTGCGTCTTCATAGCTCACACCTTCTTCGAAGCGGGCGGTGAAGTCCTGCATTTGCTGGCTCTCTTCGTCTTCATGCTCATCGGTAGCGATGAGAGAATTTACGTATTCCTCATCCTTGAGCAGTTCAATCAGGGTAGAGGCGTATGCCTTGGTGAGGTGGCTCAGCCGCTGGTTGCGGGTTGCCCGGTGATCATGGGCTTTGTCTGAGGCTGACCCGGTTTTGCGGATTGCCTGGCTAAACTGCTCATCGGTGAGGTTTTTAGCGAGGGATTCGATATACCGGCGCTGTGCTTCTGTGGAGTTGTTGTTGCGTGCCATTTTACGGCTCCTTTGGTTGTTGTTTCCTGTGGGGTGGTTTCCCCTACATCTAATACTATACAGGGTGTATAGTCCGTATGCAAGTTATTACGAGTGAAACTAATCACTTGAGGCTAATGGCGTACCCGCCCACCGCATCCCCGGTAATCTCACGCGCCACCTCAGCATCAAGAGCATCAACCGTATAGCGGCCACGTGAACCAACCAGGGCGGCCAGGTTCTCCCCGTGCGCCGCTACCGCATCAGCCGCAGACACACTAGCATCCCATCGCCCGTATGAGCGTGAAATGATTTTGCCTAGCCGCGTGGTGTGCCCTACGGCCTTGGGTGTGTACACCATTGTGCGGTAGCCCGCGAATTTTCCTTCACCGGGGCGGGTGCGGTTCACGCCATCGCTCCATAGTTCGGTAACGATCATGTATGCGGCTGCGGGTTTCATTCTGGTTGCCTCCATTGTTTTTGTGTTCTGGCTCTCGGGGATTACCCCCTCACCTGATACTATACGCACCGTATAGAATGAGTTCAAGCCAAAACCGGGAGAAAAACGAAGCAAAAACGTGAGTAAACCGTGACTAGGCACCCGAGCATAAAGAAAAACCCCGGGTTTCCGGGGTTTATATAGATATTTCCTACATATCTAATGAGCCTATTCACTGGGATTCACTAGGATTCACGGCAACCCCCTCAAGCTCAGCTATCAAGCGCTCAACCGGGTCATTTTGCCCCTCCGGCAATTCACTAGAATGCTTTTTGTTTTCCGTGAGTTTCTCGTGACCTCCCGATTTACCGCCCAATTTTTCAAGCGCTCCACCATAGATAGCCATAGTCCGGCGGGCCACATAAATTTGCGTCGTGGATGCAGAGGCGTGCCCGAGCTGCGCCTGCGCCGCCTCTATCCCTAGCTCACGCTCAAGAGTCGTGGCAACCGTCCTGCGGAAAGTGTGCGGGGTAACCCATGCGAACCGGCCGGGCAGCATCTCATGCAGCCGCTTAGTCGGCGTGCCTAGACTAATCATCCCGCCGTCGCGGTTCTCAAAAATGTAGTCCCCCGCTTTGGCTTTGAACCGGCGCGCCCGCGCATCCAGGGCGTCAGCACACCAGGACGGCAAATGCACAACACGCTCGGCACCCGTCTTAGTCTTGTCCTGCCAAACCGGCGTGCCGCCTACCATGATCGCGGTAGCGTGCACGTGCAGGGTGCGCTGCACCCGGTCATAGTCTGCCCATTTGAGGGCTACACATTCACCGATGCGCAGGCCGGTGCCAGCCAGTACACGCACCATGTCTGGGAACCAGAAATGCGCCCGGCCGGAGCCGGTGATATTGGGTGCTGAGGCGGCATCTACAATGTCGATAATCTCCCTGACTTCGGCCGGGGCTAGGGCGCGCGCCTTTTTCCGTGGGGTGTGCGGCACACGGGTAGCGGCGGCCGCATTGTACGGTATGGTTCCTGATCGCACGGCCTCTTGCATGATTAGGTTTAGAACTGTCCGGACTGTTTTAGCGGCCCATACGCCGCCGATCGTAATTCTTTTGCCGTTGATGCTGGTTACCCGTCTGGGTTTAGCTGCCGCCGTTATTATGCGGTCGAGCGTG
>ERZ772972.290-NODE-290-length-18590-cov-7.022822_pt1 | contig 18590 bp, 15 predicted proteins | sample MGYA00580673_ERZ772972 | MGnify/ENA primary metagenome ERZ772972 (study PRJEB29015, sample SAMEA2738051) | human oral metagenome | biome: human oral; feature: human-associated habitat; material: saliva | place: China | collected 2229 ... | reverse complement strand
GCCACGACACGCCCAACCCCGCCCACAACACCTACACCCTCAAATGCGAAGAGCCGCTAAAACGTTGTTGCAGATAGGCTATGATGCTGAAGCAGGAATTGTGTTTGTCGGATGCTTCGATAATCACGACCAGATCGCTATTCAAAAGATACGAACCGCGTGTAATGAGATCGATTTTCTCAAGATGTAGTGACTGTACGAAGACAATTAATGTTAATTGCTGGAGTGAAATCACCTGGTGTGTAAATTACAATCACACTTGTCTTCCGTTGAAGTTTGTACAGATAACCTTGAATGCATACGAATTGTTTGCCTACCGCTTCAGCTTCGCACTTTCTCTAGATTTTGAAATTGAATAAGATGGGAATGTGATGCGGTGAAGTGGTGATCGAAAACCTACCTCCTGAAAATCTACTAACTTCGTCTGAACGGTATGACAAAAACGGGCCTTCACTAGAGCAATGCATATCCAATTCCATGGAGAAAATCTTCTAAAAACCATCTTTCAATATCGGAAGGGTGGCCAGATGAAAGGTATTTACTCGCGGATGCAGCTGAATGGGGAATCACATCATCAGGATTTTGCGGCCGGTATCCGAAATTGACCAATTTCATTGCGATTGAAACGGGAATACCATACTCTTCGAGCAATGTTACATAGGGCGGCAGGAACTCGCATGAAATTAAGGCAATAGTAGCATCGAGCTTTGTGATGTCCACGTGTTCACGTAGAGCTATGTAATTATATATGATTTGAAATGTGGTGAGATTGCGGGGGAGGCGATACGATAGTGACGTTCGGTGGAATTGAAATACTTCGCGGCAAGCTTTATCGTAGTCGTTATTATTATATTCTGCGCGTGAAAGTATTTCCCCCTTGATGTCTCCAGGGTGTGCTCTCGCAGCCATATAACGATACCACTCCCGATAGCATTGTTTTTTGCTTAAACCATCGACATGTTGCCAAATGACGAAAAATATCTCTTTAAGGACGGAATCTTCGGCAAGTCCTTCAACCTGCAGTTGAGAAAAGTCTTTAATGTCAAGCGTGTCGAGATGCTTGTAAATGGACGCGCACTTTGGAATGTCGCGACCAGAAAGCTCTTCTGCAAGATCTTCAGGAATTTCGTATTGTTCGAGAAGTTCATCGCGTCTCCTCTTAAGAGAAGATTTTGATATCGTTTCAGATGGAAGTTCTAGCAAAAATTCACTCTTCATGTCAGCTGGTTGGCTAACCAAAGGCGAATCTACTTCGGTACGTGTTTGTTTCGGGCGAGATATATAGGAAATGACATGACCTCTTAGGTATTGACCCATGCGTCCAGCTCGGCCGGCGATATTTGCAAATGTGAACTCGTCGAGGGGGGTGCTTCTGCCCAGCTTCTTGTCGAAAATGACCACCGTGCGTGCTGCCGTATTTACTCCTTCAATGATGGTGGACGTACACATCAACGTTGAAAGCTTGTGGTCGTTGAATAAGCGGAGAACTGCTCGTTGTACCGATCTTGGCAGTTGTGCATGATGAATTCCGATACCAGATCTAATGTGCGAAATTAATGACCATAACTCACCATATTCACACTCGAGCCAATCAGCTAGCATCATGACGATGTGGTGATTGTTGGTAGGGAGTGCTGACGAGATGAAATTCGCAAGCTTCTCAGTTGATGTCGGGCTACTACAAAAAACGAGGGTTTGGCCGAGATCATGCTCAAGTAATGTACGGAGTAGGTCCTGTTGTCGTTCGCTGCTAGTCTCTGCGAACTTTGAGCGATCTTCGTATGTTTGGGTGACCGGTGCAAATCTAGAATACGTAATTGAGATCGTCTCGAGCTTCTCGGCAAGAGAAGGTGATATGCTGTGAATTGGTGGCCCAGTCAGCAGATATTGAGCACCTGTCCTCAAAAGTGTTTGGAAGCAAAGATTCAGTGCTAAAACGCGTTCGTTTTCCTCGGTCAACTGTCCCGGTGAGAGTTTGTAAAACTCATCAATCATAAAAAAGTCTGGGGTCGGCGGTTCTTTGATCTCCAGGAATCGCTCCTGTGTGAGTATGTAAATCGTTTTGGAACCTGGTGTGCTGCCAGCCTGTGTGACAAATGTGTAGTTTGGAAAAGTTGCTTGCAGTCTGCGGCGGACTTCATCCAATAAAGCGATTGTAGGTACGATAACTACTACGGTTCTAGGTTGTTTTGTCGCTATAAAAGCGTCAAGTAATGTTGACTTACCAAACGAAGTTGGCGCTGATAACAGTAGGTTCTTGCCAGATAAGAGAGCTAGATACGCTCTTTCTTGTTCATTGTGTAAAATTAATGAATCCTGGCCGATACTTACGCGGTTAGCTTCGTAGCTTAGGGCATCAAGTGTTGAAAGGTGTTCAGTTGGTTGTATTATGTATGGAGTCAGTCCAGTAGCTTTAAGTGCAACGTTCAGGAGCTCAACATCTCTCGATTTGTGGTCAAATCTGAACGCTTCTAGTTCCCTGATCGCCAGATCGCGTGCTGAGACTGGGGCGCCGCTGCTGACGTGCTCCAGTATGATGCGTAAGGCTTCGTATGATGTTTCACGTGCGGTTTGCATTAGATGCCCTGATACCTTGTTAAACCTGCGTGGAGGGATGCGAGTAATTCTTGCTTGGACTCTAACGGAAGCAAGATCAGCTGGATCCTAACTTTATTTGCTCGTGGTCCTAATTTTGATCCGAACGTTTGAAGTAGTCGCATAGATGTTTGTGACAATATGTTATATTTTGCTTCTTGCTCCAAACCTGGGTCGGTTAGTGTGTTGCACTCAAATGTGATCAAAGCAGGTATAACTAAGTTCGCTCGGATGTTGTCAAGTGTATTTCTACTATTTAGCAGCTGCTTAACGGCCTCTTTGTTTGGGTCACAATCATCCAGCATCGTTGTGACCGGAATAAACTCATCTCGCATGTATGAATCGGACAAATGTTGTTCAATTTCTTCAGTGATGTCTCGAATTGCGGCGTTTGCGTCTGTGTAAAATTTTGCTTCACCGAACCAGATTTCCAGGCCGGAATCAGTATTTAAGATATGGACCGCGTCGAAACCTTTTACCGTTTCATTCCTTGCAGTTTTAAATGCAAGTTTTGCGACGGCAATCGTGGTGCCGAAGTAAGACTCCAATAGGGCGTGTAGAATTAATTCGCCAAATTCGCCGCGATTTTTGTACTTCTTAGTGCCGTAGACATTCTTCGCAGCCTTTGCTAGTTGTTCGAGTCCATCGTAGTTGACTTCGAGTCCCTGGTGATCAGAGTATTTTGTTGCAAAAGTAAGGAGATGGTCGCGCAATAACTCTCTTGTGAATTGTTCAAGTCTAGGCCGACCGCTTTCGTAGTCTATGCTGACTACAGTCGCGTGCGGTTCACCAATTTTCAGTTCAGTGTGATTGGCTGCTGGATGGTGCGAAAGGAGATTCATGCAACAACGTGTGGGAGCTCCGATTTTGGGGCAATTGTCCATTGCACTTTGTCTTTCTGCAGCGACGGTGTCATTAGTTTGGAATTTGAATTCGGCGACTTGTTGATTTTGTGTCCCTTCAGATCTACGTTGATCCTTCGTGCGACCAGGAGTTGAACCATCCCCCTTAGACGTTGTGCTACATGCGCTCGAAAATTTTAATATCTTGGTGTGAACGTTCGGCAACCTTCCCTCACAGCGTAACTCAATGGTGGCCGGGACGCTAGTTTAGTGTAGCTTTGCGAAGGTCAATCTGGCGTTTCACCCCTCGTAGCTGCTTGTTAGCAACATGTGGAACAGCGACATTGGAGCAGATGGATGCATGCGGCTAAAGGCGCATTGTATTTTACGGACAATTCCTCGTAAGACCGATAGCGCATACGGCTATCGGCCGAGAGTCTCGCGCACGAGCTGAGCAACCTTGCGGCGCAGGATCTTACCCATCTGGTTACGGGGAAGCTCGGCGATGACGACCAGCTGACGGGGGAGTGCGTAGTGGGCGATCGTCTTCTCAGCCCAGGCACGCACCTCCTCGAGCGTGAGTGGCGCGCTGCCGTCTTCCATGATGACCGCTGCAGCGACCTCTTCTGTCGCGTCGGACACAGGTACACCGACAACAGCGACGTCGGCGATGGCCGGATGGGAACGAATTGCCGCCTCCACCTGTGATGGGTACACGTTGAAACCGCCGGAAAGAATCAGCTCCTTCTTGCGGTCCGCCATTGTGATGAACCCATCGTTGTTCACTCCGATGTCACCGGTTTTGAACCAGCCCTCGGAGGTGAAGACGCGCGCACTCTCGTCCGGAGCGTCGAGGTAGCCGTCGAAGACCTGGGGCCCGCGCACAATGATCTCGCCGGCCTGCCCGTCCTCGACGTCAAGGGTGTCGTCTTCAAGGGAAACGAGGCGCAGCTGCGTCGACGGAAACGGCACCCCGAGCACGCCGTGGCGGCGCTTGTCGGACAGGGGAGCGCCCGTGAGCACCGGAGCGGTTTCGGACAGGCCATAGCCTTCGACAATCATGCCGCCGGTGGCTTCTTCCCACTGCTGGGCAAGCGCGGTCGACAAAGGCATCGCGCCCGCCACCGAGTAGCGAATGGACGTGATGTCCGTGTGCGTCTTGCGCGCCTGGCGCAGGATGCGCTCAAACATCGGCGGGACGCCGACGAAGAACGACACCGGACGGCGTTTATGCGCGTCGAGAGCCATCTGTGCATCAAACTTGGGCAGAAGGACCTGCGTCGCCGCCTTACGGACTGCGGCGCACAGGAAGAAGGTCAGCCCAAACGCATGGAAATAGGGGAGCAGAGAGAAGAACGTCTCAGCGCCCTCGTGTAGCTTCCACACCCAGAACATGCACTGATTGACGTTGACGCCGATGTTGCGGTGCGTGAGGGGAGCGGACTTGGGAACGCCGTTGGTACCCGACGTATGCAGGATGACGGCACGCTCACTCACCGACGGCAGCGGATGGGATGGCGCAATCGGAGTCGACGAAGCAACCGCCCGGTCCCACGATCGTGTCCCCGAGGGAACGGGCCCACGTAGCTGGTTGCGCGTCTCGCGTGCACGAGCGACGGGGAGTGTGAGCAGGAAGCGCTGCGAGGTGGGCATCCCATGCGAAATGTCCACCGTGAACACGGTATCAAGGACGTCGAGGGGATACGCATCAACGCACTTTTCCCAGACGATGGCGACCTTGGCTCCATGGCGGGCCAGCTGCCCTGCAACCTCCGCAGCGGGCGCTAGCGGATTGTGCTGCGCGGCAACAGCTCCGATACGCATGCAGGCATAGAAAGCGACAAAGGCCTGCGGGCAGTTGGGAAGCGCGATGGCGACAGTGTCCCCTGAGCGCACCCCGGCCTCGTGCAGGACATGCGCGGCTTTCAGCACCTGATCACGAACCTGTGAGTAGGTGGTCGTCGCGCCAAAGTAATCAATGGCGGCCCGATCCGGGTACAGGCGCGCAGCATCATCTAACAGGCTGTAGAGGGACTTCTCTGGAACGGGCACCTCGTAGGGGACCGCGTCGTACATGTCGTGAGCTTGCTCAACGATGCTGCGTGTCATGTCTTCCTCCTGCGAATCGGCGCACTCAATTGTACCGAGCTGCAGAATTACTCACACCCGAGACGCACTCCAGGTGTCGCAGGTCGAGATATCGCCCGTGTCGAGGCCACGCTGCAGCCACGTCGCACGCTGCTCGGCGCTACCGTGCGTCCAGCTCTCCGGATTGGAGGTGCCCTGGTACTTGGTCTGCAAACGATCATCACCGATGGCTTCGGCGGTTTGGAGCGCGCCCAGCACCTGATCGGCGGTGGGTGTCTTCAGATAGGGCGTCCCCGTCGAGGGATCGGGGGTATTCGATGCCCAGTGCATCCAGACTCCCGCGTAGCAGTCCGCCTGCAGCTCGCTGCGGACGCCGGCGCCCTGTGCGCCCGTCTCACGCGTGTCGTGCGAGCGGAAGACACCCTGAAGATTCTGGATGTGATGCCCCCACTCGTGGGCCACAACGTACTCCTGTGCGAGCACCGAATCGGAGGCACCGTACTGGGAGACCATGTCGTTGAAGAAACCGAGATCCAGGTAGACGGTGGAGTCTCCGGGGCAGTAGAACGGACCAACCGCGCTCGTAGCGCTACCGCACGCGGTCGACACAGAATCCGAGAAGATCTGGAAGTCGGGAAGCTCGTAGGTCACGCCGGTGTTTTGATCGGAGAGCTGTGTCTTCCATACCGCGTCGAGGGATTGTGCGGTCGCCACCATACGGCACTCGACGCGCTGGTTCGCATCCGCGCCCGTCTGACATGAGGAGACGTCCACCGACGATCCAGACGAGGGAGAGGTCTGGGGGGAGGACGACAGGAGGCTCGTCAAATCGATACCGGTGAAGTAGGAGAACCCGAGGATCAAGAGAACACCGAGCAGCGAGCCACCGCCCGCACCTGCGATCTTCCGCCCTGCGCCGGACGTACCAACGCGCGAGGGATCCAATCGGATATTGTCATTGAAACTCATGGTTGCTCCACACTTTCAGCGGCGGCGCCCGGCCTCGTAGCGGCCAAGCATATCGGAACGGAACTCATCAAAACAGCCCTCCTCAATCGAGGCGCGGATGCCGTCGACAAGACGCAGGGTAAACCACTCGTTGTGAATCGTGGCCAGCGTCGCCGACAGAATTTCTTTGGCCTTGAAGAGATGATGGAGGTAAGCGCGTGTGTAGTGGGTGCAGGTGTAGCATCCGCAGCCCTCAACGAGCGGCGTGAAATCCCTCTTGAAGCGGGCGTTGGTGATGTTGAAACGCCCATCGGGGGTGTAGATAGCTGCATTACGCGCCACGCGCGACGGGTTGACGCAGTCGAAGGTGTCCGCCCCTGCGGCCACACCCGCAAAGAGATCCTCCGGCTCGGAAATACCGAGCAGATGACGTGGACGATCCTCGCCCAGCTCCTCGCACACCCACGACACGATGGTGCCGAGATTTTCCTTTTCAAGAGCACCGCCGACGCCAAATCCATCAAAGCGCTGGCCGTCCACTTCCATGTTGGCCATCGTGCGCGCGGCTGATCGGCGAAGGTCCTCCCACTGCGCACCCTGAATGACGCCCCACAGCTGCTGATAGGGCTTGTGGGAGCGTTCGTCGGTGAGGCGCTTGTGCTCGGCGAGGCAGCGCGCTGCCCACGCGTGCGTGCGCTCAAGCGACTCTTCCTGGTAGGAGCGCGGGTGCAGGAGGCTCGTGAGCTCGTCGAAGGCAAACATGATGTCGCTGCCAAGCTGGTGCTGAATCCCCATCGACACCTCGGGGTTGAAGCGATGCTTCGTGCCGTCGATGTGGCTGGAGAAGATCACACCGTCGTCGTCAACCACCGCGTTCGAGGCTTTGATGGCCTGCATCTGGACGGCCGGATCGGTCGGGTCAGCTTTGCCGGAGAACTCCTGGGAGAGAACCTTCTTGAAGCCGGCACCCAGCGACAACACCTGGAAGCCGCCGGAATCTGTGTAGGTGGGACCCGACCAGTTCATGAACTGTCCGAAGCCGCCTGCCTCGTCAACGATGTCAGAACCGGGCTGCAGGTACAGGTGGTAGGCGTTGGCGAGAACTGCCTGCGCACCCAGGCCTCGGACCATCTCGGGAGTGAGGGCCTTGACGTTCGCCTTCGTCCCGACCGGAATGAAAGCCGGGGTGCGGATGTCGCCGTGCGCGGTATGAACCACGCCGGTGCGCCCGAGACCACCGTGTGCATCGAGTCGCTGTCCGATCGTGAAACCGCGGTCGGGGGAGTGGCTCCCCGACGAGGCCGGGGCCTCGAAAGGAGCGAGCTGCTCGGGAGCGGGAGAGGACAGCCAGTTCTCATTCATCAGTCGAAGACCTCATCTTTCTTGAGGCCCTCGGTGCGGCGGATAGCGGCAATGACTGGGTAGGTGAGGGGCAGCAGGACGACCTCAAGGAGAACCTTGTAGAAGTAACCGGTGACCGTGTAGTTGATGAAGTTACCCAGCGTCATTTCGCCGTAGAACAGAATCGTGCAGAACAGGATCGTGTCTGCAGCTTCGCCGACGATTGTCGAGCCGATGAGTCGAGCCCACAGGTGCTTCGCGCCCCAGCGGCGGCGAATCCACACGAGTACGTAGGAGTTGAGGAGCTGACCAGCCAGGTAGCCAACGAGCGATGCCAGAACCGCGCGCCACACGACGCCCAGAACAGCCGCGAAGGCATCCTGATTCTCGTAATCGGGGGCGGGAGGCAGGTACTGAACGATAAAGAACGTCAGGGACGCCAGAAGCGAAGCAACAAAACCCATGATGATGACGCGCCGCGCGCGTGCGAATCCGTACACTTCTGAGAGCACATCGCCGATGATGTACGTCAGCGGGAAGAGGATCGCGCCTCCGTCGAAGATGAGATAGTGCGTGGACGTGCCGAGCATGAACGCCTTGGTCGCGGCGATATTGGAGATGAGTAGCAGCGCCACAAAGGCAACGGAGATGATGTCGAGGGCGCGCGCGGGGCGCGCCGATCCAGACGGAATGGGGTTGGCGGACATGGTGTGAAAACCTCGCTGGGTGAATCAAAAAACGGTAATACTCAGCATCCATTGTGCCTGCTTGTCGTGCCGTAGCGCGCATCGGGGGCGTTCCGGCGTGGGTTGATTCGCCCACAGGCACCCCTCCCTCTACTCTTGGAGGGTGATTAACGTCCAGGATTTCTCATTGCGCATTGGTGCCCGTGAGCTCGTCAACCATGCGAGCTTCCGGATCGATAAAGGCATGTGCATCGGTCTCGTCGGCCGTAATGGTGCCGGTAAGACGACGACAATGCGTCTTCTCGCAGGCGAAGCTGATCGCGGTGGTGCTGCCGAATACACGGGGACGATTACCTCCAACGGCACCGTTGGCTACCTCGCGCAGGATACGCACGTTGGTGACCCACAGATGAAGGCGCGCGATCGCATCATTTCGGTGCGCGGAATCGACTCCATTATCGCGCGCATCCGCAAGGCCGAACACGAGATGTCTACGACCGAGGGCGCTCGTCAGCAGCGTGCGATGGAACGCTACGTCAAGCTCGACCAGCAGTTCACCAACTCCGGTGGATGGGCGGCCAACGCCGAGGCCGCTCAGATCGCCCACTCTCTCGGCCTCGAAGACCGTGTCCTGGACCAGACTCTCGACACGCTGTCGGGCGGCCAGCGCCGACGCGTCGAGCTCGCACGCGTGCTGTTTTCGAACGCCGACGTGCTGCTCCTCGACGAACCCACGAACCACCTCGATCACGACTCGATCGTGTGGCTGCGTGACTGGATCAAGACATTCCCCGGCGGCGTCATGATCATCTCCCACGACGTCAAGCTGCTTGGCGACACCGTCAACCAGGTGTTCTACCTGGACGCAAACCGAGCCCATATGGACATCTATCACCTGGGATGGTCCGCCTATCTCAAGCAGCGCGAAGAAGACGAACGCCGTCGCCGCAAAGAGCGCGCGAACGCCCTGAAGAAGGCAGAGCACCTCAAGGCGCAGGGTGAGAAGATGCGGGCGAAGGCCACGAAGGCTGTCGCCGCGCAACAGATGCTACGCCGAGCTGAGGAGCTTTTTGCCCAGGCGGGCACCGAGGTTGCTCAGGAGAAGGTTGCACGCCTGCGCTTCCCGGATCCCCTGCCTTCGGGGCGTGTGCCTCTCACCGCCGAGGGACTGTCCAAGTCCTACGGGTCGCTTGAAGTGTTCACCGGCGTCGATCTCGCGATCGACCGCGGCTCCAAAGTGGTCGTCCTCGGTCTGAACGGCGCCGGTAAGACGACGCTCCTGCGTCTGCTCTCCGGCATCGAAGAACCCGACTCGGGACGCGTCGTGCCCGGCCACGGGCTCAAGCTCGGCTACTACGCACAGGAACACGAGACCCTCGACGACAGCCGCACGATCCGTGAGAACATGGCCGGGGCAGCGCCGACCCTTGATGACACACACGTACGCAACATCCTCGGTCAATTCCTATTCCAGGGAGACGACGTCGAAAAGCCAGTGTCCGTGCTGTCTGGCGGTGAGAAGACCCGACTCGCGTTAGCAACACTCGTCGTTTCAGGTGCCAACGTCCTTCTCCTCGACGAGCCGACCAACAACTTGGATCCAGCCTCGCGCGAGGAGATCCTCGCGGCCCTGCGCGACTACGAGGGAGCGGTCATCCTTGTGACACACGACCCCGGTGCCGTGACAGCCCTGAACCCCGAGCGCGTCCTGCTGTTGCCCGACGCCGATGAGGACCTGTGGGACGACAGCTACCTGGATCTCGTTACCCTCACCTGACGACGACACTTCGGTCGATTCGCGAGAGGCACGACAAAGGCCGGGACTGGGAAAACCCAGCCCCGGCCTCGTTTTTCGAGGGCTCACAGAACCTTGGAGAAGAACTCCTTGGTACGCTCAGACTTCGGATTATCGATGACCTCGGAGGGGGCTCCGGCCTCGACGATGACGCCGCCGTCCATGAAGACGACCTGGTCGGCGACCTCGCGGGCAAAGCCGATCTCGTGCGTCACCACCGCCATTGTCATGCCGGATGCGGCCAGGTCCTGCATGACCTGGAGAACCTCACCGACCAGTTCGGGGTCGAGCGCTGAAGTCGGCTCATCAAAGAGCATGATCTCCGGATCCATGGCGAGCGCACGGGCGATGGCAACTCGCTGCTGCTGGCCACCCGAAAGCTCCGCCGGGTAATGGTCTGCACGATCAGCCAGACCGACGCGATCAAGCAGTTCGAGAGCCTGGGCGCGCGCCTCACTCTTCGAACGCTTGAGGACCTGAATGGGGGCCTCCATGACGTTTTCCAGCGCGGTCTTGTGCGGGAAGAGATTGAAGCGCTGAAACACCATGCCGATACGAGAACGCTGAGCGGCAATCTCCTTATCGTGGCGCTCGTGCAGCACTCCACTTTCGTCCTCGCGGTAGCCGAGTAGCTCACCGTCCACGAAGACGCGGCCGGCGCTGATGTCCTCAAGCATGTTCAGGCAGCGCAGGAGCGTCGACTTGCCCGAACCCGAGGGGCCCAGAATGACGCAGACCTCGCCGGAAGCGATATCGAGGTCGATACCCCGCAGCACGTGCAGGTCGCCGAAGAACTTGTGGACTCCGCGCACGGAGACCATGGGCGTCGTGGTCGTCATGGTGTCACATCCAAAAACTTGAGCTTGGTGGCCGTGGCCTCGTCATCGTCGTTGGAAGAAGACGACGCTGCGGGGGAGTGTGCGCCGGCGTTGTCGCGGCGTTCGAAGCCCTTGCCGTAGTACTTCTCGATGAAGGACTGAATCCACATCAGGAGACTCGTGATGACGAGGTACCAAATCGCAGCCGCGATCAGGAGCGGCACGGGAGCGAACGTCGCCTGTCCGCGCTGACGCGCGATAAATGTCAGCTCGAGGGTGAAGGGAATTGCCGATACGAGCGAGGTCGTCTTCAGCATCGAGATCGTCTCGTTGCCAATCGGCGGCACGATGACGCGCATCGCCTGAGGCAGGATGATGCGGCGGAAGATCGTTCCGCGCGGCATTCCCAGCGCAGTGGCCGCCTCCCACTGGCCCTTGGAGACGCTCAGCAGGCCCGCACGCATGATCTCCGCGAGGTACGCGCCCTCGTTGAGGCCGAGGCCGATGAACGCCATCCAAAACGGCGTGAAGTACGTGGCCGTGTCAAACGAAAGTTCCCAGCCCCACAGCGAACCGAGGAAGGGCACACCGAAGGAGAGCTTCGGGTAGAGCGTGGGCAGCAGCGACCAGAAAATCAACTGCGTGTAGATAGGCGTCCCACGGAAGAACCAGATGTAGGCCATCGCGACCCAGCGCAAAACCGGGTTGATGGACTGACGCATGATGGCCATCGTGATGGCCAGGGCGGTGCCAACAACCATCGCGAGGACCGTCAGAATGATCGTGAAGAGCACGCCCTGCATGATCGAACGCGAGAATAGCCACTGGAACACGACCTGCCACTGGAAGTTTGCGTTCGTTACCAGCGCGTGGGCTGCCATTGCCGCAAGGATTGCCGCGACGATTGCGCTCGCCCACCTCCCCGGGCGGGGAACCGGCTTCGCGTCGATCAGCTCAACGCCGTCTTTGATGGTTGCCATGAGATCCTCAGTCGTTCGTCGCCGGGTTCAGCTCGGCGGTGGTCAGTGCGGCGTTTTGTGCGCCGTACGTTGCCAGAATGTCCTTCAGGTAGCCGTTGTCCATCAGGTACTGCATCGCCTTCTGGACGGCCTGCGTTAGCTGCTCGTCGTTCTTGTTGATGGCCACGCCCTGCGGGGCGGACTCGATGACGTCGCCGACCTGCTCGATCTTGCCATCCGACTGGGTGGCGGTGTAGCCGATCACCGTCGAATCAGCGAAGGTTGCGTCGTACTGGCCGCCAATGACCTTCGTAGCGATGTCAGTCTGCAGGTCGTGCGGCATGATCGTGATCTTGTCCTTGCCGTCGGCTACGCACTTGTCCGACAGTTCGGTCGCGTAGTCTTCCTGCGCAGTGCCGGTCTGGACGCCGATCGTCTTGCCACACGGGTTGGTCGGATCGAAATTCTTCGGGTTGCCCGCAGCGACGCCGTAAGCGGAGCCCACCTCAACGTAGGAGATGAGGTTTGCCTGCTCCTCGCGTTCGGAGGTAATCGTGAAGGAGGAGATACCCACGTCGAACTTCGTGCCCAGTGCCGGGATGATCGTCGGGAACTCAGCGTGGTTCGTGGTTCCCTCGTTCAGACCCATGACCTTGGCGAGCGCCTTGTTGATGTCCACATCGTAGCCCTGAGGGGTCTGCGAATCGTCACCGAGGAACTCCGCGGGCGCATAGTCGGCGGAGGCGCCGTTACGCAGCGTGCCTCGCTCCTTGACCTCGTCAGGAACCAGGGCGGCGATTTCGTCGACGGTCGGGATCTTCGACACGTCGTACGAGGCCGTGGTTGCCGCGGCCGAGGTGCTCGTCGATCCGCTGGTCGACGAGCTGGTCGACGTCGGATCCGCGCAGGCGGCGAGAGGGAGAGCAGCTGCGGCTGCGAGGACGATGAGGGCGTGTGCCTTCGAGATGGTCATGATCTGCCTTCCGATGGGAGTGGGCCGTGGCCCGTGATTGCTACCATTATGCACCCATATGCATATAAATGCATATTATGCGTAGCGTGCTACGAATCAGTCGACGGTCGGGTTGAGTGCAGCTGTCGTCAGTGCTGCATCCTCGGCGCCATAGGACGCCAGAATGTCGTTGAGGTAGCCGTTGTCCATCAGGTACTGCATAGCCTTCTGGACCGCCTCAGCAAGCTGCGCGTCATCCTTCGCGACCGCCACACCCTGAGGGGCTGACTCAAACGTGTCGCCAAGCTGCTCAATCTTGCCGGCAGACTGCGAGCTCGTGTAGCCAATGACCGTCGAGTCCGCGAGGGTTGCGTCGTACTGCCCGCCGATCAGCTTGGTAGCAATGTCCGTCTGGAGCTCGTGAGGCATGACGACGATCTTGTCCTTGCCAGCCGCGACGCACTCGTCAGATAGCTTGGCTGCGTATTCTTCCTGAGCCGTGCCGGTCTGAACCGCAATGGTCGTGCCGCACGGGTTAGACGGGTCAAAATTCTTCGGATTGCCAGCAGCGACACCCCATGCAGATCCGACGTTCAGGTAAGACACCATGTTGACTTGCTGCTCGCGCTCGGAGGTAATGGTGAATGACGAGATACCCACGTCGAACTTCGTGCCGAGAGCGGGGATGATCGTGGGGAATTCGGAGTGCTTCGTTTCTCCGGCATTCAGACCCATGACCTTGGCGAGCGCCTTGTTAATGTCAATGTCATAGCCAATGGGAGTCTGCCCATCAGTATCCATGTATTCGGCAGGTGCGTATCCGGTAGAGGCTCCGTTACGCAGGGTGCCCCGCTTCTTAATGTCGTCGGGAACGAGCGCTGCAATCTCGTCGACGGTCGGGATCGATGAGACGTCGTAGTGTGAGGTAGTTGATGTGGCTGCCCCCGTCGTCGCGTCTGCGGTACTCGTGTTCGTCGCGGGGTCTGCACATGCGGCCATTGCGGTCGCGGTACTGGCCAGAGTGAGCGTGGCGAGAATCTTCTTGGCGTGCATGATTATGTTCCTCAGTATCCGTGTTTCAGCGGTGTTCCTGTGTTGGATATGCAACCAGATGCATACTATGCATGTCGAATGGGTCTCGCATTGTGGATGCACAAGTGGGCAAGCACTCAGTGCTTGCCCACTTGTAATAGTTGCTCAGTTGCCGCGAAGTGCGCGGCGTGACGGCTTGGCGCGCAGGGGATCGATCCCCTTCGGGATAGGAGGTTCTCCCGAGCGTAGCGCGTTGATGCGCGCGGACACCTGAGGAACTTCCTCGGGAGTCAGGACGTTCTTGAGCTTGCGCAGCTCGCGCTGAAGATCCTTCAGGGCAACCTGACCCTCGTCGCGTCCGACCTGAATCTGGTGAACGGGCACGTTGCGCATCACCTTTGTGACACGCTTCGTTTCAGCCTGTAGAAGTGGACGCACGCGAGACGAGGGGCCTTCGGAAATGAGGACAATGCCGGCGCGGCCCACGATGCGCCAGACGAGGTCCTGCTCGCGGGTGTAAGCGACGGGCTGCTCGGGGATGACCCAGCCGCGCTGAATCTGTGACAGTGCAACCTTGACGGCGCCAGCGGTCTCTTCGACCTGGGAATAGAGTGCTCGGCGCGCCAAAAGGCTCAAAAGGGCGAGGGCTGCGGTGAATGCTCCCATGATGCCGACGAGGAGCCAGCCGATCCATGACATGTTGGTTAGCCAAGCCACCAGCATGAAGATGGCAATCACCGCTGCGGCCGTTCCGAGGAGCATCCACGGAAGTGCCGGGTAGGTGCGTTTGGTCAGTCGGTACGCGTCGAGGACGTTCTGGTAGAAGCGCCTCTTGCCGGGGGGATTCGATTCACTCATAACCTCATTATTGTACGTGCAATTGATGATCGAAAGTCCACCCGCGCGACCAGGCACTTTGTAACATGAGTTGCATCACATTATCTAGCTTCGGACAATAAGAGCATGAACATAGGCGGTTATGAGATCGGACAAGTCTTTCACATCGGTAGCACCGGTCCGTTGTGGAAGACACGCACCGAAGCCGGTGACGCTTTGGTTGCGCTACGCTCCCCGAGTGAGGGCGAGCGGTGCCTCTCACGCTGGAAGTCGTGGGCCTCGATTACGTCGCGGCACGTGGTGGCTCTGCGCGACGTCGTGCGCTCGGACGACGGCAGATGGGCGATCGTGCAAGACTACGTGCCCGGACGGTCACTTGATGCTGAGCTTGGATCACCCGACCTGCGGCCAATAGCTACACGGCGTCAGATCCTGCACGGTATTGCGGCTGGGGTCAGCGCCCTGCATGGCGCCGGAATTGCACACGGAGATCTGACCCCAGCGAACATCATCATCACGCCCGAAGGCCGCGCTGTCATCATCGATCTCATCGACGAGATCGGTGACGGTGAAGGCACGCCGGGGTGGAGTCTCGAGGCCACGGGCAGGGAGGCAGACCGTCGTTGCCTTCGACAGATCGCCTCGCTGTTGGATATGAACGAGGAGCTCGCGACGCTCGGGTTTGATGAATCATCGGTGAGTGGCACAGCTGTTACGCCCATGGTCTGCGAACCAGAGGAGCACGTCATCACGCGTGAACCCGTCGATCCCGGCCGCGTCATTGCTGAGTTGCGGGCTGCTGCGTTGCGAGAAGACACACTGACTGACGATGCGGCCCGTGCTCACGACGCCGAATTTGATTCCGTCGCTCGGCGCCGCTCCACGCCGCGCGTTGGGCGATCGTGGAGAGTGAGCATTCTCGCCGGAGGTGTCGTAGCAATCGCTGTAGGCCTGTCGATCATGGCGTATGGAGTGTGGGGCAGGGGGACTCACACCGGTCCCGAGGCATCCCCACGATCACACGAGACTGCGTCCAGCGAGGGGACGCCGACATCCTCGAGCATGTGTGAGCCCGACGCCCTGGCTGACACGATTAGTCATGCAATTGCCACGCGTGACCGTGCCGTGATGGATGGTGATGTCTCAGCGCTCGGCTCCGTCCTCGGCGGTGAACTTCTCGCGCAAGACACACAGCGGATTGAAACGATGCTCTCCGAAGGCGTGCGAGTACCGATACTCTCGTCAACGATTGAGAACGTCGCTGTGATCTCCTGTGAGCAAGGGGCAATCGATGTAGGGGCAACGCTCATCGTTGAGTCGTCGCAGACGTGCCGCGCAGATGGATGCGACACGCATGACACTCCCACAGCGACAGAACTCCTCATCCGAGTCGATCCGGTATCGGGCAAAGTAGTGAAAGCCGAACCTGGGCAGACCAGCGGTCAACAGAGCGGCTCGGGCTCGCGTAGCGCAGGGTAGCTGGACATAGTGATGGGGTGGGTCTGCCAAGCAGACCCACCCCATCACTGATTGTCAGCGGTGATCAGAGGCCCAGATCGGCCTCGAACGCACCCTCCTCGAGGCGCTTCTTCACATCCATGAGGAAGCGAGAGGCATCGGCGCCATCCACCAGACGGTGGTCGTAGGACAGTGACAGGTAGACCATCGAGCGAATCGCGATGACGTCAGCGCCGTCGGCGCCCTTCATCACGACGGGACGCTTGACGATCGTGCCGACGCCCATGATCGCGGTCTCCGGCATATTGAGGACCGGAGTATCGAAGAGCGCGCCGCCCGAACCGGTGTTGGTCACCGTGAACGTCGAGCCGGACAGCTCGTCGGGGCCAATCTTCGAGTCGCGAGTGCGAGCAGCCAGATCGTTAATCGAGGCGGCGATACCGGCGATGTCCTTGTCTCCGGCATTCTTCATGACGGGCACCAGCAGGCCACGCGGCGTGTCAACGGCGATGCCCACGTGCTCGTAATCGAAGTACGTGACCTCCTTGTCGTTGATGGTCGCGTTGATCTTCGGGTGGTAGGCCAGGGCCTCCGTCGCGGCCTTCACGAAGAAGGGCAGGAAGGTCAGCTTCGTGCCGTGCGTGGCCAGGAAGGCGTCCTTCGAGCGGGCGCGGAGCGCGGCCACCTTGGTGACGTCCACCTCGATGACCGTGGTGAGCTGGGCGGCAGTCTGCAGGGACTCGACCATGCGGCGAGCGATCGTCTGGCGCAGGCGCGACATCTTCTCAGTCGTGCCACGCAGCGGCGAGGGCTCACGGGTGGCCTCGGGCTTGGCAGCGGGAGCGGCGGGGGCGACCGGAGCCGGAGCAACAGCAGCGGCGCGCGCGGCGGCGGCAGCAGCCTCGACGTCCTCGCGGCGCACGCGGCCGCCAACGCCGGAACCCGACACGGTGGCCAGGTCAACGCCGAGCTCGCGCGCGAGCTTGCGAACGATCGGGGTCACGTACGCGCTGCCGGTCGCGGCCGCGGGGGACGCGACGACCGGAGCGGCGCTCGCCTTGGCGGCCAGCGTCGAGGCGTTCGGGAACGGGTCGACAGGGGCCGGAGCCGCGGGGGCAACCGGAGCAGCAGGCGCCGCGGGAGCCACGGGGGCAACCGGAGCAGCGGGCGCCGCGGGGGCCGCGGGGGCAACCGGGGCAGCAGGCGCAGCCGGGGCGGCAGGTGCCGGTGCGGGCGCGGCGCTAGCGGCTGCGGGGGCGGCGGAAGGAGCGGTCGCGGAAATGATCGCGACAACGGTGCCGACCTCGACGGTCTCATCCTCGGGCACGCGGATCTCGGTGAGGAAGCCAGCCACGGGAGCGGGGACCTCGGAGTCCACCTTGTCGGTGGAGACCTCGAGCAGCGGCTCGTCGGCGTCGACGGCGTCGCCCACGGCCTTGAGCCACGTGGTCACGGTGCCCTCGGTGACGGACTCGCCAAGCGCTGGCATACGCACCTCGGTGCCCTGGGCAGGCGCGGGCGCGGGAGCCGGAGCGGGTGTCGCGGGAGCAGCCGGAGCCTCAACCGGGGCGGCGGCGGGCGCAGCGGCGGGGGCCGAAGCCTCGGACGCGTCGCCGATGCGAGCGATCTCGGTGCCGACCTCGACGGTCTCATCCTCGGGAACCAGGATCTCGAGAAGGACGCCGGCGACGGGGGAGGGGACCTCGGAGTCGACCTTGTCGGTGGACACCTCAACGATGGGCTCGTCGAGCTCGACGGTATCGCCGACCTGCTTGAGCCACGTCGTAACGGTGCCCTCGGTGACGGACTCGCCCAGAGCGGGCATAGTCACTGACGTTGCCATGTGTGTTCTCCTAATAAAGCTGTATCAGTTGTGGACGTGGAGGGGCTTGCCGGCCAGCGCCATAGCTGCCTCGCCGAGCGACTCGTTCTGGCTCGGATGCGCGTGAATCAGGGACGCAACATCCGAGGGGTACGCCTCCCAGTTCACCATGAGCTCGCCCTCACCAATCTGCTCACCGATGCGCGCGCCGATGCCGTGGAAGCCCACGATCGGACCGCCCTCGACCGAGACCAGCTTGATGAGACCCGACGTTGCCAGGATAGACGACTTTCCGTTGCCGGCGAGGTTGTACTCGACCGTGCGCACCTGATCGCCGTACTTCTCGCGGGCCTGCTTCTCCGTCATGCCGACCGAGGCGATCTCGGGCTCGCAGAAGGTCACGCGCGGGATGTCGAT
>ERZ772972.283-NODE-283-length-18905-cov-5.780637_pt1 | contig 18905 bp, 20 predicted proteins | sample MGYA00580673_ERZ772972 | MGnify/ENA primary metagenome ERZ772972 (study PRJEB29015, sample SAMEA2738051) | human oral metagenome | biome: human oral; feature: human-associated habitat; material: saliva | place: China | collected 2229 ... | reverse complement strand
TCAAGAATTTACCATATGTAACACCATTCCATGCAAGCTCAGCGATGTTTTGTACCTTCGCAGCTTCCAAGGCTGGATTCAATAGGAGTGGAGTGATGATATCATTAACAAATGAAGTAACGATAGCACCAAAAGCAGAGGCAATGATCACACCGACAGCAAGGTCAACAACATTACCACGAAGCAAAAATGCTTTAAGATCTTTTAACATTTTCATAATATCCTTTCAAAAATATAGTCTTAATTATATCTTAAAAGAAAATAGAATTCAAGATATATGCTTGGAGGATTCAAATTATTACTTAAAAATATAGACTTTACTGATAATATAATTGATAATAATTATTAAAATTTGGGCTAGGAAGGTTTCAATTGTATTTATTCTATCTATATTTTGATTTACAAACTGACCGATAATGGAAGGAAATTCTGTTACAAATAGGTAAGTAAGTAGTAGATCTAGCAATAAGGTAGAAAGCCGAGCTAAAAAAAATTTAATTAAACGAAGATACCAATTTTTTCTTACTTGCTTGAACACAATTGTATCATTTGTAATAAAAGCAAAAAGTATACCAATCATATTTGCCAAGGCAGTTGCAAGGAGTTCTTGATGGGTTAGTTGGTACAGGAGTAAGCGAGCTAATATAGAAACTAAGGTTGTAGAAACACCAAAGAAAAGATAAGAAAAAATTTCGTTGTCAAATAGGACTTTTAGTTGTTTTTTCATAGCTTAAGTATAGCATAAAGATTTATATTGTGCTATACTGTTATGGTTGATGAAATCAACCCTTGGTGCTTAGCTTCTTTCACCAAGCATATTATACGCGGTAAACCGCCAAAGGAGAAAATATGAAAAAATTAACTGTTCGTGATGTAACGGATATAGCTATCGTTGCAGCTATTTATATAGTTTTAACCATCACACCACCACTCAATGCTATTAGTTATGGTGCCTATCAGTTTCGTCTTTCTGAAATGATGAACTTTATGGCATTTTATAATCCTAAGTATATCATAGGTGTAACTATTGGTTGTATGATTGCAAACTTCTTTAGTTTTGGGCTTATAGATGTTTTTGTAGGTGGAGGTTCAACTTTAGTATTCCTTAGTCTAGGTGTATGGCTTTTTGCTAAATATAACAAGGATTATCTATTTAATGGTTTGATTAGAAAAGATCATTTTTTATTTGCAATTCTCTTTTCACTATCAATGTTTACCATTGCTATTGAGTTGAATATTGTAGCTCAATTACCATTTTTCTTTACTTGGTTTACAACGGGAATTGGAGAATTTGCTTCATTAATCGTTGGAGCCATTATCATCGGGAAAATCGGTCGTCGAATTGACCTTACTAAATAGAATATAACAAGCTAGGTAGTTTTTATCTAGCTTTTTACGTTCAAAAACTTTGTATATATTGACAAGTGGGTCCAACTATAGTATACTTTTAGATAAGCTGATTTAGCTCAGTTGGCAGAGCGCATCCATGGTAAGGATGAGGTCGCCGGTTCAATCCCGGCAATTAGCATGATATAGACAGAAAAACCCTTGACTTACAAGGGTTTTTGTTATATCTGCCCCAAATCTTTTAAAGTTATCTTTATTTAACAGAAGATAAAATAAGAAAGCTCAATTATCTGATCTGACACACAGCAGTTTAGTCATTTGGGTTAATATTAGTGAGCCAATTCGTTTGGTCCGCTTTTTTCGTTGTTTAGTTTTCCGATGAAATTATAATAAATGTCAACTTGAATAATGCGATTGCGCTTCGTGCTAGTCGGTTTATAAATCAAAATCTTGTCAATCAGCTCATTCACTATCTCAACGGTTAGTTCTGGTAGCTCTGTATATTTGGAAATTCTCGCCATAAACTTGGAGATATTAAGGTTATCTTCTTGTTGTTTGGCGAGTTTTTCGGCTAAGTCAGAAATAGGATTAAAGCACCTCTAGGAGTGATTTAAACTGACGAATCTAGAATAAGTTTTATAGTATTTCATGTGATAGACTAGTCTTAAAAGTCTCGTTTTACGGAGTTGAAAGAATTTTATTCATCGACACGATTCGAAGACCGATTGGAACAAGCTTTATTACAAATAATATAGTATTTCTCAACTAAGAAACGGAAACTACAGTATCTTGAAAGAATTAATTTTATGGGCAAAATTTAATTTAACGAAATATTTCCCCAGAGTATTTTAGTTGGCACGTTTTAAGAGCTGCTTAAGACTAAACTCTGCCTCGCATTATCTCTACAATATGATATAATAAAAGCGGTAGGTAGTTTTGAGTTATTTCTAAGTAAGAAGAGGAGTAGATTTTATATGAAAAACAACGCAATTGATTATTTAATAGAATTAGCCGAAAACGATAAATGCAATGCTTGGATATCTTATGTTATAAAATACTTTATTGAGAATCAGGGAGTCATTGATGATAATGCAAAGAATGATTTAGCAGATTATTTACTTCAAAGAAAAGGAATGCCTGAATTAAAGTCTCCATCTTCCAAATTTAATTCGAACAATGAAAAAATAATGTTAAAAAAATTAAATCATCATTCTGGAGTGAACGCTCTTTCTGATGAACAAAAAATTTCTTTTTCTTCACAAATTAACATAATTTATGGTCTTAACGGTACTGGGAAGAGTAGTTACTTTAGAGTACTAAATAATATGACAGGACACGCAAAATCAAAAAATATTTTGCACAATGTATATAGCGATTCTCCGAAAAATATTAATGTTGATGTTGAATATCTTTTAGATAATACCCCTAAGTCCAGTACTTGGTCAAATACTTCTAATATTTCGGATTTACGTTCTATTAGGGTTTTTGATACAGAGTATACTAATAACTATTTGCAAAAAAGAAACTCAGATGAACTCTTAATTAAACCTTACGCACTTTCATATTTTTCAGAAATAAGTGATTTAATAATTGAAATTAAAGAATTGGCAGAAGAAAAGATAAAATTTGACGGAGAGTCGTTGCCCGACATTGACCTCGAGAGGGTAACAGAATCTTTCAGAGAATTTTTAAATAGAGACAGTTTTTCAAAAGAAGATATTGTTAAAATAAAAAGTTTTGAAAAATTTTCATCAAAAGAAAAAAATCAACTTGAAAATATAAAAAAGTCTATAGATAATCTTAAGAAATCGAATTCAGAAGATGCTATTAAAATTAATGAAATAAAACTTGATAAACTCAAAAAAATAAAGTCAGAATTTGATAGAATAATTGCATTGCTCAAATTAGAGGAAAAAAATACAGATACTTTAGTTGAGAAAAGATCAACTCTAACACATGAACATTCAATTGCAAGGCAACAGTTTGAAGTTTTTAGTAAGATACCTGGTACTGATAGTGATACTTGGACTAATTTTATCAAATCAGGAATAAGTTATTGTGAAGAATTTGAATTAGCGGATGAATGCCCATATTGTCATCGTTCTTATGATGAAGCTTCGTTAGAAATTACAAAAGCCTATTCAAAATTCATAAAAGATACTACTCAAATTCAACTAGATAAAAATACAGAAAATATCAAGGAAAAAATTCTAGCATTAAAAAATATTTCTGAGGTAAATTTGAAGAGCGAAAAGATTGAACTCTTCCTTGAAGACAATCCTGAACTTATAACCTTAAACAAGCAGATAATTAAAAATAAAGATTCACTCTTAAGTAAACTGAGGGATCAAGAACCTATAAAAGCGCCTAAAATACAAGATAAGCTATTAAGCAATTTATCCAAAGAAATAGAGAATATCAACCAATTGCAAATTAATTTAAATTCTAAACAGTCTCAGAGAATAGAATCTTTAAAGAAATACAATCAGCAATTAATAACACTCGAAGAAAAAGCCTCGCTGAACTCTCAATTTACTCAACTTAGTGAGTTTGTTGATCTTAAAAATAGATTATTTCGAGAAGGACAATTTATATCTGAGATAAGTACTTCAAAATTAAGCTTTTTAAGTAAAAAGGCACATAATGACCTGCTTACAGACAATCTCTTTAAAACATTTAAGCAAAATTTAAAGAAACTTGGGTTAGGTAATCTTTCCATCCAATTGCAAGCTTCAAATAGTAAAGGAAAACAACAAACAGAGTTAGTATTAGGAAATAATAAAAATATAGAAGACATCCTTAGCGAAGGTGAACAAAAAGCTACCGCTCTAGCTTTATTCATCTCCGAAATTAGTCTTTCAAATAATCAAAGCACTATAATCTTTGATGACCCTGTCAATAGTTTAGACCATCGTATTATGAATAATTTTTCTGAATTATTAATGGTGTTAAATAATCAAATTATTATATTTACTCATAATAAGATGTTCCTTGATTGTTTCGAGATAAGTTCCGGAGGTCATATATGTAAAAATGTAAATGGAGGATGTAGTACATTAAAAGGTAAGCATATTTTCCTTTACGAAACTTTGAGTGATGGAAAAGACAAAAAAGGCATAATAAAAATAAAACGAACTGAAAACTTAAAAACTTATATTTCTGATATCGAAAAATTATTATCAGAAAATCCATTGTCAGATAATAGTAAGCAACTTATTTGCGGTAAGCTAAGAAAAGCGGTTGAGTTTGCTATTGATGAAATAATTTTAAATAGACAAATCCCTACTAAATTTAGTAATAAAAATAGTCGAATCCATTGGGATGAATTGAAGAAAATTGACAATAATCCTACTACAATTGAAAAACTCCATAATATTCATGGGCGGTGTTCAGGAGGAGTACTGCATAATGGAACTGAGAGTGAGGAAAATCCAGTTGATAAAGACGAGCTAAAAAGTATGCTTCAAGAAATCAAGGATATATAAACTAAACATTGATAAATATCTATAAATTATAAGTGCGTTGAGGGGATGTATAAAATAAAAAGAGGGCAGTTCATCATTTGATGCTCTCTTTATTTTCTGTCGGAATATTTTATGTATTCCTAAATATTTTGATGAGTTTGATTATATCACATCCATAGAAAATGGAAGATTGTTATTTTTAAACTGCCATATGTCAAGCCACCCTTTTGCGACTGGGGTGTTTGTTTCTAATTGAAAATATAAAGAAAATTTTTTAATACAGTGTAAAAATGTCAGAAAAATTAAAAACAGTTACAAATAATATACTACTATTGACAAAGTGTAAGAATATGGTTTATATTAGTAACACCGAAGATTTCTTGTTTTGTCTAACCAACACATTTTTAATGAAAGTGAGGATGGGACAGAAAAAAGGATAAATTTAATTTCAATGCTTATAGGTGCTGGAGGAACTGGGAGTGTGTGTAGTTTTATTCAGCCAATGCCTTTTGGGAATCTTGTTGTGATAGTTGTAGGGATTATTATAGCTATTTCTATTATTTCATATAGCATACACGCCATTCTTAATTCTGACAAAAAATCCAGAAACTTAGATGGGATTATAGCCTCTTGGGTTCGAAAGAGAAATAATTGCTTTGAACCTAGGAATAAAGCTTTACCAAGTAAAAGAAAAAATCACCACTAAAAAGTGGTGAACCTAATATAGATCTGTCCTGTTGTTTCTTGTTGGTGAATAGCAAGACGGATAACTAAAAATAAGAAATCTTCTTCCCAGCGGTAGAGCAAGTATCGTTGGGTTTTTCTTTTTTCTTTATCTCAAAAGCATATATTTTATAGCTATGTGAGATAACTTAATCTATTATACAGACTTTAAGTAATTGTGTCAACAGTTTTGTTGAAAAATCGTTAAAATAACTAAAATTAAACTTAGCTTTGTAGCTCAATGTTTAAAACTTCGACCTTTTCTTTCTGTAATTTGCAATTCCAAACGACAAATTCGTCCAAATCTTCCGTTCTATAACAAGCAGTATAATATTTTTTGGCACGCTCAGGATTAAGAAAACGGCAAGCATAAATCCAAGAATATTCGTCCGTGATGGGGAGTTGCACTTCGAAAACGAGGCTTAAAAACACATCACCCACCGTATAATCGTGCAATTCTTAAAAAGTTGTAAGGTGAATTGTTTCAATTTGGGGGAGTTTGTGCGGTAAAAAATTTTGAAATTTGGCTGAATCATATCTCTCCAATAGTAGTCAAAATTTTCGAAGGCTTTTAGTTTTGCTTTGTTGCCAATTTAAAGCTCGGTGGGTACTGGAGCTTCTTGCGACAGTTTGCCCAACTCGTAACTCACCCGAAGCATTTCTTGAAGCGTCCAGACCAAAATATCGTGAAAATCTTGACTATCTAAGTTTTGGCGCTCCAGCGTAGGGATTCTGCCAATCATGCTGGCTACTATAGCAATTTCTTGGTCTCGGGTGGTGTCTTCGTTTTCAAAATTGTGGATATTTTGAATGCGGTCTTGAAGCGAGAATTGCTCTTGTTCAAGTTCATTATTTTGAATACTTCTGTTAGTGAATTTTTCCATAGAAATCTCCTTTGCTTTGTTGGTGTGTCCATCATAACTCTCCGTAAGGAAAGAGTCAAGCACTTTTTCACGAAAACCCCAACGACTTGAAATCGCTGGGGTTAAGGGGTTAGAGTTGGTTAGTTGTTGGACTGCTGGGTGAGGTGTAGACATTGCGTAATATGAATACAGCCTTATCTAACAAGATGAAACATTTTGCGATAAACCTAAAGAAAGAGCTTGAAGCTATCCCGAAAGATGAGCTTATGCTTATTGGTGCGGATGGAATTGATGATGCTATTTCTAAAACTATTGGAATGGATATTGAAGTATATGATGAAATGCTAAAGATGTTTAGATATAATAATGCTATCTTTGGAGAACCTATACTTTAATCTCAAGACCCTAGTGGGTCTTTTTTATTTCGTTAATTTTTCTCTAAAATATAACTACCTGCTACAATAGTAAAGAAAGGAGAAAAATGTGAAGAAAATTATCAAATAATATCAAGAAAAAAGTAATGTTTAATAATAGTTATAAGCTATAATTACGTTGATTCGTGATAATCAAAACACTTACCATCTTTCCAAAAGACAAGCTAACTAGGATATCGGGTAATGAATTTAAACCTTCTGTTCATTAGCTTTATATGGTATAATGGGAGTTAATTATTGATAGGAATAGGATTGTAATAAATGAGAGAAAAAACTAAGCAAGCAAATCGCTCACGAGGAAAATTCAAACCAGAAACACGCAATTTATCAAATGATAAGGTTAAAGAGATACTTCTTCAAAAAATTTCAGAAGAAGAGCTATCTGTACCTGAAGATGAAAAAGATATAAGTTTGTTGTTAAATATTGACAGCAGAGAAAATAAATTTAATGTAGTTTCATTATTCAGCGGTGCTGGAGGACTTGATTTAGGGCTTGAATTGGCTGGGTTAAGTAGCGTTATTGGTGATAAAAAAGCTTTAGAATATTTCAATTCTGGAAAAGAGACATTTAATAAATATCGTTCAGAAAGTATTTTTCACACGATATATACAAACGATATGTTTAAAGAAGCTAATATGACTTACAAATTAAACTTTCCTAAACATGTCACTCAGCATGAAAAAGACATCCGAAAGGTTTCTCATTTTCCAGAATGCCAAATTATGATTGGGGGCTTTCCTTGCCCTGGATTCTCAGAAGCTGGACCACGACTTATAGATGACCCCAGAAATTTTTTATATATCCATTTTATTCGTGCACTCATTCAAACTCAACCTGAATTTTTTGTAGCAGAAAATGTTAAGGGAATGATGACTTTGGGTCGTGGTGAAGTATTAAATCAAATTGTAGCTGATTTTGCAGCGGCTGGTTATACCGTCACTCCTCATTTAGTAAATGCTAGAGATTATGGGGTTCCTCAGTTGCGTGAGCGAGTTTTTTTAATTGGTGTTCATAAAGAAAAAATCGAACAAAAATATGGTTTTCATTATCAACTACCAGAGGCTACTCACAGTAATCCTAATGAAATTGACTTACTCGAAGAAAAACTACCTTTCGTAACACTAGAACAGGCTATTGGGGACCTTAAAAATAACCCAGGACCATATTTTCAAGGTGAATACTCAACAATCTACATGAGTCGAAATAGAAAAAAGAGTTGGTCTGAACAATCTTTTACTATTCAAGCATCTGGTCGCCAAGCTCCTCAACACCCAGGTGGTGAACCTATGACAAAAATTGAAAAAAATAAATGGATTTTTAATGGCGATATAAATAGAAGACTTTCTATAAAAGAAATCGCCAGAATTCAAACATTTCCAGATTGGTTTGAGTTTTCGGATGGCGGAAATATGAAACTTAAAGAAAATGGACGAATTGATAAAATTTATAAGCAAATTGGGAATGCAGTCCCTGTATTATTAGCAAAAGCTATTACTCAACCCATATCAGATTTTATATATAAGGAAATTGTTAAAGGAAAATAATATGGAAGCGAATATTTTAACAGCAGTTATTAACATTATAAAGAGTCATAACTCCAATCTTCAAGAAATTTATATGGGTTCTAATCGAGCTAATTCAATGGGAGATGCTCTTGAAAAATATATTGTAGATAGCTTTGCTGACACGATTTTAGAAGATGACGAATCAGCCCGAATACTGAAAGTAAATCAAGTTTTTTCATATCTGGGTAATGATTCTAATCCACCTGATGCTATGTTGAAAGGCGGAGCAGCCATTGAAACTAAAAAAATCGAAAGTCGTAATTCTCAGCTTCAACTTAATAGCTCAAGTCCTAAATCTAAACTTTACGTTAATGATTCTCGATTAAAACAAGCTGCTCGTGAAGCGGAAGAATGGATTGAGAAAGATTTTATTTATTCAATCGGTTTTGTAAAGAATAGACAGCTCAGAGAGTTAGCATTGATTGACGCCTCTGTTTATTGTGCTAATAAGATGGTCTATCAAGATATTTTTGAAAAAATAAAATACGGCATATCAAGCATTCCGAACGTTAATTTTTCACCAACTCAAGAACTTGGGCGAGTAAATAAGATTGACCCATTAGGAATAACAAGTCTTCGTATTCGTGGTATGTGGCTACTTGATAATCCTTTTACTGTTTTTAAATATATTTACACCCCAGTAGAAGAGGCTGATTTCAACTTATTTGCATTAGTATCATCACAGCATTTTGATAACTTTAACAATAAAGATGAGCTACTATCTTTAGCTAATAATACATGCAATCTATCAATTCTTGATGTAAAAGTTAAAAATCCAAATAATCCTGCACAACTTATTGATTGTAAGAAAATTAATTTTCACTTTTAACTCTATTGAGGTAAATAATGAGTTTTACGAAAAAACAAGTATCAAATTTTCTAAATGATAAAATTCTCTTTAGATTCACTATTTCTAGCGATTTTATAATTGATTTTCACGAATACGAAGAGTTTTTTACGTTTGATGAGCTTGAAAAAATTATAAAAAGTAACCTTACTTATTGGAGTTCAATTTATGACATAGCTCCCAATAATTTTATGTCAAATTGGAAAAATTTGAGCGATAAGTTTAATTCAATAAGAAAATATATCTTCGAGCTTGAAGAATTGAATATCGATAAAATAAATGAACAACTTTACTATAATTTATCAAGTAGTCGTGAATCAATAGAACAAGATAAGATGGTGTACATATTATCAATAAGTTCTCCTATTGATAAAGATTCAGAAATTCGTAAAATAAAAAGCTTCGTTTCTTTCTATATTCAACAATCTCAAAATAATCTTGATGAAGCTATAAAAAATTTTATATATCTTTCTAAAAATACAAGTTCCATTGGCAGTTATTTTTCCAACCCTTACGAGTATAAATTTTATCCAGCACTATATCTACTTAGAAAAAACTTTTCAAATATTAAAGAGAATGTCTCTGATTTTGAAACAAATATAGTAGCTCCTCTAGCTAGCAAGTTGAAAGATATTTCAGACGACTCTGATAAACAGTATAGGGAAATTACATCATTCACAGAAGATAAACATAATAAAATTCAGGAACAATTCGATGAAAAAGTTTCTGAGTTTGCTGAATTTCAAAAATCTCTCAACGACTGGCAAAAAGAAAAGCAAAATAAGCTTAAAGATTTAGAAGAAACATATAAAAACAAGCTTTCTCTAGAGGCTCCAGAGCAACTTTGGAATGAGCGTGCTATAGAACATCAAAAGCGAGCTACCAAATGGACATGCTTCCTTGTTGGTGCAGTCTTAGCTTTAATATCTGCTTTAGGAAAACTGGTTCTCGTAATACATGATTATTCATTAAACACTATCAAAAATGAGATACCATTTATATCCGAGTCGTTTATTCTGATTTCAGTGATTTCATTTTTTATCTACATTATTAGGATTTTGATAAAAATCGTTTTGTCAAATCATCATTTAGCTACCGAATATAAGCAAAAAGCTGCTTTGACAAGATTCTATCAATCTCTCACTAAAGCAGGAAATGATATTAGTAAAGAAGAACGACTAATAATTATTAACTCATTGTTTAGTAAAGTTGAAACAGGACTAGTAAAAACAGATACATCAAATGATAGTGATACAATTTTAGCTATTTTATCAAAGAATATAAAATAAAAACGGCAAATTGCCGTTTTTATGCTTTTATAAGGTGTCTGAACTCAGATTTTTTAGACTGCTGGATGTCATACTTCCTTTTAGCTGGCTTTTTTAGTATCATGCAATTAAAGAAGGGAATTAAAGAGAATATATTCATAAACAGACAGTTAGATCCTTCTATGTTATACTAGATATATGTTAGATTTAAAAGAATACGGTATCAAGATGTGGTCTGAGGATAGGATCTTTTCTTTCAGAGAAAAACTGCTCAACTGGTACGATGAGAATAAACGTGATTTACCTTGGAGACGAACTAGGAATCCATATCATATTTGGTTATCTGAGATTATGCTCCAGCAGACCAGGGTGGATACAGTTATCCCTTACTACGAACGATTCTTGGACTGGTTTCCAACAGTTGAAAGTTTGGCAACTGCGCCTGAAGAACGTTTATTGAAGGCTTGGGAAGGCTTAGGTTACTATTCTCGAGTGCGCAACATGCAGGCTGCAGCTCAGCAGATTATGACTGACTTTGGTGGTCAATTTCCAAACACTTATGAAGGGATTTCCAGTTTAAAAGGGATTGGACCATACACTGCAGGAGCTATTTCTAGTATTGCTTTTAACTTACCTGAACCAGCTGTAGATGGTAATGTTATGCGGGTTTTAGCACGTTTATTTGAAGTCAATCACGATATTGGTATTCCGAGTAATCGTAAAATTTTTCAAGCAATGATGGAAATCTTGATTGATCCAGAACGGCCGGGTGACTTTAATCAGGCTTTGATGGACTTAGGTTCTGATATTGAAGCACCAGTAAATCCACGTCCAGAAGAAAGTCCTGTCAAGGAATTTAGTGCAGCTTATCAAAATGGAACTATGGCCTATTATCCTATCAAAGCTCCTAAGAAAAAGCCCATTCCTATTTATCTCAATGCTTTAGTAGTACAAAATAAAGATGGAAAATTTTTACTTGAAAAAAATGAAAACGAGAAACTTTTGAAAGGCTTTTGGCATTTTCCTTTGATAGAAGTTGATGATTTTTCACAAGAAGAGGAAATAAATCTTTTTCATCAAGTTTCTGAAGAAAGTGTGAACTTTGGTCCCAGTCCAGAAGAGAGTTTCCAGCAGGATTATGATTTAAAAGTTGATTGGCTAGATTATCAGTTTGACCAAATTAAGCATGTCTTTAGTCATCGTAAGTGGCATGTAAAAATAATAGCAGGGCAAGTAAATGATTTCCATGAATTTAAAGATAGAGAAGTACAATGGATTTCTCCAAAAGACTTTAATCATTATCCTTTTGCTAAACCTCAACAAAAGATATGGCAGGTTTATGAAAGAACTTATTTAGACAATGGACGGCAATAGCAATTGTGTTTTCTTCTAGTTTTTTTGTTATAATAGTAGAGAAAAGGTGAAAAAATGAAAAAAATATTAATTGTAGATGATGAAAAACCAATCTCAGATATTATCAAATTTAATATGACTAAGGAAGGTTACGAAGTTGTAACTGCTTTTAATGGTCGTGAAGCTTTAGAGCAATTTGAATCTGAGCAACCAGATGTTATTATTTTGGATTTGATGCTTCCAGAAATCGATGGATTAGAAGTTGCTAAAACCATTCGTAAGACTAGTAGTGTACCCATTATCATGCTTTCTGCAAAGGACAGTGAATTTGATAAGGTTATTGGCTTAGAGCTTGGTGCAGATGATTATGTAACAAAGCCCTTTTCAAATCGAGAGTTGCAGGCTCGTGTTAAGGCAGTTTTACGGCGTGCAGAACTTCTTACTGTAGATCATCATGATGCAGAAGAAAAGAAATCTCAGTCAATACTAATTGGGGATTTAGAGATTGTACCTGATGCATATGTTGCTAAGAAATACGGTGAAGAACTAGACTTAACACACCGTGAATTTGAGCTCTTATATCACTTAGCATCTCATATTGGTCAAGTTATTACTCGAGAACACTTACTTGAGACTGTTTGGGGATATGATTATTTTGGAGATGTTCGTACAGTAGATGTAACCATTAGACGTTTACGTGAAAAAATTGAAGACACACCAAGCCGCCCTGAGTATATCCTAACACGTCGTGGAGTCGGCTATTATATGAAAAATAATGATTAAATTATTTAAAGAAATAGTTTTAACTAGAGATTTTATCTTTATCTTGATTTTGTTAGGTTTTATCTTGGTAGTAACCTTGCTATTACTGGAGAATCGTAGAGATAATATCCGACTGAAGCAGATTAATCAAAAGGTAAAGGATCTAATTGCAGGAGATTATTCTCGAGTATTGGATTTACAGGGAAGTTCTGAAATTACAAATATCACTAATAATCTCAATGATATGTCAGAAGTGATTCGACTGACTCAAGAAAATCTTGAACAAGAAACTAAGAGACTAAATAGTATTCTTTCTTACATGACTGACGGAGTCCTTGCAACCAATCGTCGTGGGAAAATAACCATGATAAACGATATGGCTAAGAAACAACTGGGAATACAAAAGGAAGATGCCCTAAACAAAAATATATTAGATTTGCTAAATATTGGTGAAGAATATGAGCTTCGAGATTTAATTACAAAAGTTCCTGAGCTAATGATTGATTCCCAAGATGATAATGGTGAATACTTAATACTTCGTGTTCGTTTTGCTTTGATTCGTCGTGAGTCTGGTTTTATATCAGGTTTGGTTGCCGTTTTACACGATACAACGGAGCAGGAAAAGGAAGAACGAGAGCGTAGACTCTTCGTTTCGAATGTTAGTCATGAATTGCGAACTCCTTTAACAAGTGTTAAGTCCTATCTGGAAGCCTTGGATGAAGGTGCTCTTGCTGAGCCTGTTGCACCTGATTTTATCAAAGTATCTCTAGATGAAACCAACCGTATGATGCGGATGGTAACAGACCTCTTGCATTTATCAAGAATTGATAATACCACTAGTCACTTAGATGTGGAGTTGATTAATTTCACCGCTTTTATAACCTTTATCCTTAACCGCTTTGATACCATCAAATCTCAGGATGACCAACAAAAATATGAACTAGTACGTGATTACCCTATTACATCTGTTTGGATTGAAATTGATACAGATAAGATGACACAGGTGATTGATAATATTCTTAATAATGCCATTAAGTATTCACCAGATGGTGGGAAGATCACTGTTAGTATGAAAACAACAGATGAACAGATGATTTTATCTATTTCGGATCAAGGTCTGGGAATTCCTAAGCAGGATTTGCCTCGTATATTTGATCGTTTTTATCGCGTGGATCGTGCTCGAAGCCGTGCCCAAGGTGGAACTGGTTTGGGTCTATCTATTGCTAAAGAAATCATTAAACAACATAAAGGCTTTATCTGGGCTAAGAGTGAGTACGGTAAGGGATCAACCTTCACCATTGTACTTCCTTATGATAAGTATGCAGTAAAAGAAGAAGTATGGGAGGATGAAGTAGAAGACTAGAATGAGTGAAATAGGCTTTAAATACAGTATTTTAGCATCAGGATCCAGTGGAAATTCTTTTTATTTGGAAACACCGAAAAAGAAACTTTTAGTAGATGCAGGCTTGTCTGGGAAAAAAATCACTAGTCTCTTAGCTGAGATTAATCGAAAACCAGAAGACTTGGATGCCATTTTCATTACGCATGAGCATTCGGACCATATCCATGGAGTAGGTGTACTTGCTCGTAAGTACGGTATGGATCTCTATGCTAATGAAAAGACTTGGCAGGCCATGGAAAATAGCAAGTATCTTGGTAAGGTTGATTCTTCACAAAAGCATATCTTTGAAATGGGTAAAACCAAAACCTTTGGAGACATCGATATCGAGAGTTTTGGAGTTAGTCATGATGCTGTCGCACCGCAGTTTTACCGTTTTATGAAGGATGACAAGAGTTTTGTCCTTTTGACTGATACGGGCTATGTTAGTGATCGTATGGCAGGGATTGTGGAGAATGCAGATGCTTATCTTATCGAGTCTAACCATGATGTTGAAATTCTAAGAGCTGGTTCCTACGCTTGGAAATTGAAACAGAGAATCCTTTCAGATCTTGGACATCTATCAAACGAAGATGGAGCAGATGCTATGATTCGGACGCTAGGAAATCGCACTAAAAAGATTTATCTAGGACATTTGTCTAAGGAGAACAATATCAAGGAGTTAGCCCACATGACTATGGTCAATCAGTTGGCTCAAGCAGATTTGGGTGTAGGAGTGGATTTTAATGTCTATGATACATCACCAGATACCGCAACACCACTGACAGACATATAAGAGAGCACCCACGGGTGTTCTTTTTCTATTTGGCTCATTTCAGGACGGAAAATATGGTATAATAGGCCTTACGAAATATAAAACAAGCCTTGTTGCTGTTAACTACTGACTTCTTAGCACGATTAACATGCTAAAATTTATACAAAGAACCATATTAGAGAGAAATAATGCCAAAAGAAATTGATATTGAATACTACCACCAGCTTGCTCTTCAAAAACAAAAGGAGCATCGTAAAGTGTTAGCTAATTTAAAGAAAAAGCCACCTAAAAATCTGGATAAAATAGCCCAGCAAATTCATGAAGAAGTCTTTGCTGAAATTGACTGTACTGCCTGTGCTAACTGTTGTAAGACCTTGGGACCTGACTTCAAAGAGGCGGATATCACACGGATCGCTAAGTATTTTAAGATGAAATTACCTGCTTTTGAAGCAGAGTTTTTGCAAGTAGATGAAGATGGAGACAAGGTTTTTAAATCCATGCCTTGTCCATTTCTAGGAGGGGATAATCTCTGCTCCATCTACGATGTTCGTCCAAAGGCTTGTCGGGAATTTCCACACACAGACCGTAAAAAGATTCATCAAATTAACCATCTAACGATTAAGAATACCTTGACCTGTCCAGCAGCCTATCTCTTTGTTGAGAAATTAAAGGATAAGTTGTAGAGAGACTCTTATCTTAAGGATTAGAAAAGGAGTTGAGTCATGCCTAGACCAAAAACAAAAGAAGAGCTGGTGCTAGCCTCTAAGGAGAATTATGAAAATCTCAAGCTCTTCATCTCTAAGCTAAGTGAAGAAGAGTTGCAGACTCCTTTTGATTTTTCAAGAGACCAAAAGAAAAAAGAAGCTCACTGGAAAAGGGATAAGAATCTAAGAGATGTTCTGATGCATCTCTACGAATGGCAGCAGTTACTTTTGATCTGGGTCCATTCTAATCAAAAGGGTCATGAGAGACCGTTTCTCCCTGAGCCTTATAATTGGAAAACTTATGGACAAATGAATGTCGCTTTTTGGAAGAAGCACCAGAAAACGTCCTTAGAAGAAGCGACTAGACTCCTAGAACAATCACATAAAGAGGTTTTAGAGTTGATAGAAGTCTTTAGCAATGACGAACTCTTTACCAAAGGTGTCTATAAGTGGACGGGAGGGACAAGTCTAGGTTCCTACTTTGTCAGTAGTACCTCCAGTCACTATGATTGGGCTCTGAAAAAACTCAAAGCTCATCAGAAAAATTGTAAGAATAGCTAGTTGAAGTGCTATTGAAATTCACCAAAGGTTCTTCTAAGCTTCGAATAGCTTCATTCTCGTGATTTTTGAGCTATTCTAGCTTTAGAATCCTTCTAAAATTAAAATTTAGGTTTGTCATAAACTTAGAATAGCACCAAAACATTTATATCAATGCAATTCTAAGTTTAGAATTGCATTGATATTAAAGGAATTGAGCTGTTCGATGCTTAGAATGCCTTTGTTCTGAGAAATGTTGACTAGAAAATGATTCGAATAGCTTTTTTTCTGATATAGGATGATAGATAGATGGGTGAGATGATGAGCATACAAAAAGAGAAAGTAAAAAAAGAGTTGCTATCCCTCTGTTTGGGAGAGCTTGCAGCCGCTCTATCCTTTTGGTTGTGTTTTTTCCTTTTGAAAAATAGGCTTGGTGATTGGATGAGTCTAGCAACTATTCTCTATCCTCTGTCTTTACTGACATTTATTTTGCTTCAAGGTTCAATCTATTGGGCGATTTTGATTAGAAGACTCTCGAAACCTCAGTTCGGAAGCGCTAGTGTCCCCAAACTATATGGTGGTTTCAGAATACTAGGCCTTGTTTTACTTATTTTAGGCTTTCCTTTTATTGTCTGGAATACACAGAGTTTCCAAGTGGCTATTATAGCCACACTGATACAACTTTTTGCCCTAATCGAATGGGTTAATTATTTCCTCGTACGCCTATCTTATAGTTTGAACCCACTTGTTTTATGGAAAAGAATTGCCAAGGGAAAACTTGAGAAAAGCAGAATAGCCAAGGAGTTGGGGTAGGGAAGAATGAATGTATGTTTTAGATACTATCAATATAAAACTTTAGTTGACGTTAAATAATATTAAAAATGAGTAGGAGAATATCTATGTCTGTAGGGTTAATGGTTGGTTATAATTGGTGGACTATAGGAGAAGGGAGTCTTTTTAATTCATTCTTTTCGACTATTTATGTTCGATTAGAGAATAATGAGTGGGGAAGTAGATACCCAGTAATAATGAATAAGCTTTACTGGGGAAATGTTCCTTTTGAATCTGTCGAAAGAGGAATAGCTGAGTTGGTATCTATCCAAGAGGAGTTGAAAAAGTTTCTACCTCAGGATGCTATATGAGATTTTGAAGACTTGTCACTCACTCCTCCTTGGGGAAATAATATTGCAGAGCACATAACAAATTTATCGCATTATTTCATAACGAGTTCCGGAAAAGATTTATTCGAAGTTTTGCTGACTAGTTTTAGATTTGCACTTGAGCACGGTCAAAATGTGAGTGTAAAAAGTATTTGAAACTCAATAAATCAAAGATTCATTTATGCTATAATATTCTTAATGAATTTTCAGAAAGGAAAACTTCAAATTGCCCTACAAATTTCTACTCTTCGACCTTGACCACACCTTGCTTGATTTTGATGCTGCTGAGGATGTGGCTTTGACGCAACTTCTAAAAGAAGAAGGAGTTGCGGATATTCAAGTCTATAAAGAATACTACGTTCCTATGAACAAGGCTCTCTGGAAGGACTTGGAGCAAAAGAAAATCAGTAAACAAGAACTGGTTAACACGCGCTTTTCTCGTTTATTTGCTCATTTTGGACAGGAAAAAGACGGTAGGTTACTTGCCCAGCGTTACCAGTTTTTTCTAGCCCGGCAAGGACAAACACTTTCGGGTGCTCATGAACTCTTGGACAGCCTCATCGAACGTGATTATGATTTGTACGCTGCGACAAATGGCATTACTGCTATTCAGACAGGTCGTTTGGCTGAATCAGGTCTTGCTCCCTATTTCAACCAAGTCTTTATCTCTGAGCAGTTGCAAACACAAAAGCCTGATGCATTATTCTATGAAAAAATCGGTCAGCAGATTGCTGGATTTGATAAAGAAATGACACTGATGATTGGAGATTCCTTAACTGCCGACATTCAAGGTGGCAATAATGCTGGTATTGATACTATCTGGTACAATCCCCATCATCTGGAAAATAAGACGCAAGCCCAGCCGACTTATGAAGTTCATTCTTACCAAGAATTGCTGGATTGTTTAGATACAAATACTCTTAAAAAGATAACATTTTAAAGGAGACGCTCTAATGACTAAAAAAAATGCCAATATTACTATCGAAGAGTACATTAAAATTTCTGAAGTTGATTTTAATGAAGCTGTGAATTATGAATTTATATCTGACAATTGTCGATTAGCAAATAGTATTTATCAATCTCTTTTTAAGTTTTATGATAAGAAAAATTTCTCTGGCGATTTAATTTTTACTTGGAAATCTCCATCATTAGTCAAAGAAGGGGATTATATTGGGAGAAGGGATTCACAAGTAGATAATCTTAGAGTAATTGGCAATATATTTCCGAATTATATTACTGATCGAAAATATAGCCTCAATATGAATCGTAATAGCTGTATGGGAGATTTTCCTCATGACTTTTTTGATATATACCTAGATCATGTAGCGAAGTATGCTTACGAACAAAAAGTTAATAATATTAAAGAGTATTATCCTTTAAAAAGAGCGATTTTACACCAAGAGAATGTATTGTATTTTCAAAAGTTTTCTAATTTTGACGACTTTTTAGAAAAAAATTATTTAAAGACTATATGGAAAGTTTCTAAAGAAAATCCTTTTTCTGAAATGGATTTTAATAAGTTTAAAAAAATTTCAGAAAAGATAATCTTCGAAAGAGGAAGTAAAATGCTTAATGATTTAAAAAGTAATTATAAAAAATAGCCATTCTTTATAAACCGTATTCACGTATTCAAATCGTATATATAGTCGATTTATTAAATCTATAGATAAACTGTAAAAAGTGGTTTAGATAGCCACTTTTTGCTATAATAGAGGCAGTAAAAA
>ERZ772972.282-NODE-282-length-18906-cov-5.602302_pt1 | contig 18906 bp, 16 predicted proteins | sample MGYA00580673_ERZ772972 | MGnify/ENA primary metagenome ERZ772972 (study PRJEB29015, sample SAMEA2738051) | human oral metagenome | biome: human oral; feature: human-associated habitat; material: saliva | place: China | collected 2229 ... | reverse complement strand
AAAATAAGCCGCCTGATTGGGCGACTTTATTTTATAGGGAGATTATTATGAAAAATTTTTAGGAGTTAAAGTTAAGGTCTTCTTAACTTATGCTTATAGTATAAGCTAGATTCCTAAAAGTTTTCTTAAAATATTCTCCTAAAACTTAAATTTCTTTAAATAATCACTTTTAAAGTCAATCATTCTCGCCAGAAATCAAAGCTTACGCAAAAGTTAAGGCCATAAAGAGGATAAGCATCACAAACAAGGCTAAGCTAACAAGCAAGGTTAAGACTTTAACAAGCGTATTACTTTGCCAATAACTCGGCTTCCCGATATTGCTGGTTGCATCAATAGAAAAGATTTGAGTTTGCCTTGGTTGTATGGTCACAAGGATGATTAAGGAAATAGCTAAAACAATGGTTAAAATTATCAATAATTCAGTCATTTAACTACCTCAAAAGCCCTATTAAAGTAAACAGTAAACCAATCAAAATGATGAATCCTAACAAGAAAGAGAATGTTTTACTAATTTTTTCACCACGTGTGGCTTTTTCTTTTTTGATGGGTTCTTGTTTCATCTCTTCCATGCGGCCTTCAACATCCTGATAAAATAGATCTTTTTTAGTCATGGTTTTCTCCTAAAATGATTTCCATCCGCTCCTGATACATAATTGGATCCACATAATTGGCATGGTAACCTTGTTCTCCAAGAGCTCGTCCCATCTCCTGAACGTTAGAAAGAGCTAATTCAATAGTTTGAATCATGCCGTCCACTGCTTCCTTAGCAAAAATATGATTTGGAGCTGTATAGCGACGGTTATGGGCAGTTTCTTCAAAAGCTAGGACCAGTTGGTTGTGTTCAAAAGCCTGGCGAACAGCCTGGAGAAGTTCATTACCATAGTTGATATCCAAGTAGATATCTGATAACTGATAAAGCTCCTGAATCTTTTTGGGACTGGAATTTTGATAAAGTACAACATTCGGGTAGCGGAGCATATCCAGCAACTTGGATGACATCTCTGTCACTGCCGCGATTCGGAAAGTGACCCTTGGTAAACTCTCCACCAATTTTTCGACTTGCTCTAGTTGATCCGAATTGGTCACTATCAGGGCATCAGGTCGAACAAAATTATCACGCTTAAAGTGATAATGATAGCCTAAGTGACTAAACTTATGATGGAATTTCTCATCCGTCAATTGCAGAGCACGTTCATAAGTCGCATAATCTGGAATGATAATGGTCTTAGCACGAAGCTGGTCATTCTCCAAAATCAGTTGCATATTTCCTGGTATACCATCATGTAGTGGTTCTTGCCAAACTAGGATATCCTGACCTGATTTTTCGGGAAAATGGAAAGAAGTCAAAAACGAAGTAGATAAAGTATTAAAGAGAAGGTGGTCCAGATTCACATTCAAACCTTGCAAAAAGTCTATGATAAAGGCCACTCGACCAGAAAAATGACGCAAACCTTGTCCTTCCAAGGTCAAGAGAATATCACCTGTGACATGGTTTTCCAAAATAACTTCCTTTTGATCTACATTCCGATAGGAAGTCATAATAGCTTGACCAGAAGCATCAAAGGTAGTCTTAGCAAAGCAAGCTCCAAAACGATTGTAATGGTCTACTTGAAAGATCCGACCTGCTGGTGTTTTCCATTCGACTTTTTTCACCAAACGAGCCTGTAAACCCTCTGCAAAATGAATCACTGCTCGTTCTTGATTGAGGTCATTGATGGTCCCAAATTGATTATTCCCAGCAATCTCCCAAAAATCTGGTACAGGAACTTGATTAAAATACAAGGGTTTACCACTGTCATAACCCAAATAATAGGTGAAGGGAGAGACAACTCCATCTGGTAAAAAACCATCTGGTTCAATAACCACAGCCAAGTCAGATAGACCTGCTTCAGTCAGACTATAGTGCAAATCTTGACTTTCTTGATTGTATACATCAAATAACTGAATCATCCACTACCTCCTTGATTGTTTTTTCCCATGTATTCAGAATCTCTTGAGTCAAGAATTTCTCAGCTATCTGGTAAGACTTTTCTCTCATGCTTTCCAAACGATTTTCCAAATACAGTTGGCAGATCTTTTCTGCATAAGCTTTCTTGATTTCATCTTCGACATGGTCAGATGAGCTTGGAATCAAGTAGCCATTTTCGCCATCTTCGATGAAGGTTTGATTTCCATACGGAACATCAAAACCAATCAATGGCAAACCTGATCCAATTGCTTCCATAAGCGTCAAACCAAAGCCTTCACTTGTAGAAGCAGTTAGATACACTTCATACCGTGAATAGATTTGGGAAAGTTCGGCATGACCCTTGAGTTTAATATACTCTTCTGCCTGACCTGCAGCGATAATCTCATGTAGGCGTCCTTCTTCGCCACCACTACCGTAGATATCAAAGGTTAAGCCTGGCAATTCCTTATGAGCCACAATAACAGCCTTGACTAGCCAATCAATATGTTTTTCCTTAGCTAGACGCGAAGCTGTAATGAGAGAAAATGGTTTACGACTCTCTTGTGGTTTTGTTAATTGATCAACACTTCCAACTGGAATGGTCACAATCTTAGGTGTATGTGGGGTATAGTGAACAAACTGCTGTTCTAAGACTTCCTTTTGACGATCTGTTGAAACGATGAAGAGATCGACCTTATCTGCATTTGTAAACTGGTAGTCATAATAGTTGTTCCACAAGATATAGTCATCGTTGGTCGCATTTTCACTGTAATGCTCTGCATGAACAACTACCGCTAGATGCGCCGCTTGCGCTTCCTCAAAAACAACCTGACCAATGCCTGTCTCACGGTCTAAAATCACAAGATCTGATTTACTTAACCCAAGAGTCTGCATGAAATAACGAATTAGGGCAGGCTTCCCGTATAAAATGCGATCCTTGAAACGGTAAACTTCCTCGGTCCCTTGATTCATGAACATCTCATAAGCCGGAGTCCCGTCTTCATTGTAGAAGGTTCTTTGATAGAGGGTCGCTACATTGTCTTTAGGAGCAAAATATTCTGTGCAGTAGCGTGTGTAAGAGAAGTAATCTTTGCGGATTAACTTACCAGCATACACATACTCCACATGCTGAACAAAATCTTTTTCCTCATCTACCAAATAACAAGTGATAAACTTGTCTTCATCTGAGAAGAAGATTCGTTCAATTTTCCCATTTCTTTCACGACGGCTTTCTACGCCTTCAAAATAAGCCAAAACATCATCTACCGTCACACTGGTCGGTGCAATTTTGATATCTGTAAAGTGATTGTAAAGCCAGATGACTTGATCGTCATCAAAGCCGATATTTGCGGTTAGGTGCTGGATATTATCTCCCAAAATCATATCTGTAAAGATAAACTTCGACGGCAGATTCAGGCTGCGAAAAATACCCGCACGATAAGCCTGGGCATATTCAACACCACTGCTGGCCCAACCAATTCCTAAATTTATATTGTAAATTGTCATATTGTCCCCTTTTTATGGAAAATAAGCCATAATTTCCCCATCAGGTGAAATGTCTACTCGACTCAATAAAAGATTTCGAACCATATCCTTCTTGACTTGCCTTTTCATTTCTTCGAATCCATGATAGGCTTCTTGGTAATACTCGACAATAGGATTCTTTTGAGCAGCTGACTGCCCACCAATCGCTAGACTCAGTTGTTGAAGGTAGTCCACCTGTTCTACCCAGTTATCATCTATGGCCTTTAACAAGGCTAAACGCTGAAAATCTGAAAAGAAGTCATGAGTTTCCAGAAGCGTTCGTTTCTCTTGTAGACTCTTTTGGATGGTTGTCTCTAAAACTCGTCTAATGGCTTCCTTATCTCTCATATCCAACTCGTGAGGAACTGCATGATAAAGGAAACTGATATTTTTAACGATAAAATGATAGAGTTCTTCTCTACTTTCAAATGGTTCTTCTGACAAGCTTTTTTTCAAGAACTCATCTAGTACATCCACAACAAAACCATCTAGATCCTCGGTACCATCAATCAAACGGTTTCTTTGACTATAAACCATCTCTCTTTGGATATTCATACTCTCAGCATACTCTAAGGTTTGCCTTCTTGATGATCTAGCAGCGCTATCGCTTGCCTTCTGCGCTTTTTCTACTAATTTTCGATAGCGTCTTCCTTCTAAAAGTTCTGGGTTTATCTGTTTATTTACGGTATAGTCCTTATACATCTTATGCACCCAAGAAGGACCAAACTTCTTGATCACATCATCTTCCAGTGAGACAAAAAATTTTGATAGCCCAGGGTCTCCCTGTCGCCCAGAACGTCCTCTAATTTGTAAGTCAATACGCTTACTATCCATCCGTTCTGTACCAATTACAACTAGACCGCCAAGTTCAGCAACTCCTGGACCAAGTTTAATATCAGTCCCACGACCGGCCATAGAAGTCGCAACTGTCACAGCTCCCATACGACCTGACTCTGCAATCATCTGAGCTTCACGCGCCGCATTATGGGCATTTAAAACGTTATGTGCAATTCCTTCCCGTAATAATAGGGAGGAGTAGAGTTCAGACATTTCTACCGATCCAACAAAAACCAATAAAGGATTTCCCTTTGCATGATAATATTTAATTTCAGCAAGCGATGCATACACTTTTTCAGGTAGGGTAACATAGAGATTGTCTGGATAGTCAATTCTCTGATTCTTACGATTAGTAGGAATTTGAATCACTGACATGCCATAAGTTTCTAAAAACTCTTTCTCTGCAACCTTTCCTGTCCCAGTCATCCCAGAGATTTTTTTAAACTTTTTAAATAAGCTCTGGTAGGTAATGGAGGCCATTGCCCGTGTTTCTTCAGACAAGGGAACATGCTCTTTTGCCTCAATGGCTTGGTGTAAACCACCCTGTAATTTAGTCATTTCTAATAAACGACCTGTACTTTGATCTATCAATACGAGTTCTTCATCCTTCTCGCCCTTACGGATGATATAGTCTTTATCCCTTTTAAATAAGGTATGAGCTCGTAGAGCAAAGGTCAAGTGTCTTGCTAGTACACTATGCTCTTTTGAATAGAGGTTATCAATACCTAAAAAGCTCTCCGCTGTTTTAGCACCCTTAGTAGTAAGCCAGACTTCTTTTTTTTCTTCTTTAAAGATATAGTCCTGACCCTCAACTAGTGTTGTCATCAAGGTATCAATAATTCCATAAAAATTGGATTGTACCCTAGGTGAACCTGAAATGACCAAGGGAGTTTGAGCACTGTCCAGTAAAACAGAGTCCACTTCATCTACGATAACAAAGTTAAATTCTGGCATGTACTTTTTATCGTCACTAGAGGCTAGATTATCAATCAAGTAGTCAAAACCAAGACCACTGTTTGTCGTATAAACAATATCAGCACTATAAATTTCCCGCTTATCTTCAGGAGTTAACTCTTCATCATCGTCTTCAGAAAAGGGAATGCGAATGGTCAAACCCAAGAACTCATAGACCTGTCCCATCTCCTCTGCATCACGCTTGGCAAGATAGTCGTTGGTTGTTACCAGCATAACACCTTTTCCCGATAAGGCATTGAGATAGACTGGCATCGTAGCGGTCAGAGTTTTCCCCTCGCCCGTATTCATCTCCGCAACATTCCCTTGGTGGATGACAATTCCCCCCATGACCTGTACATCGTAGGGAAACATTCCTAAGATTCGTTTATCAGCCTCTCTGACAACTGCAAAAGCTTCTACCAGAAGATCATCTAAACTTTCTCCAGCAGCAATTCTATCTTTAAATTCTTGAGTTTTACCTGCTAATTCATCATCTGTTAGCGAGGCCATCTCTTCTTTTTTTAGATTGATTTGATGCAAGATTTTTTTCACCTTGCTCAACTGTCTATTATTTTTCCACATCTTGTTCAGAATAGTCCTCTTCTATTGAAAATGAATGAAAGTCAACTGATTGAAAGCCTGCGCTCAACAGCTGTACTCTGTAATGATAGGCTTCTTCTGGATAAGTAAAGGTAAAATCAAAGTCTTTTTCAATCACTTGACCAATCTGCTTATCATAACGGTCCATGAAGATAAGCCTAAAGTATAAGCCATTTTGAGGTTGAACAGTCATCTGACTTGTCAAACGGTAACGATGTCCCCTTTTCAAAAGAGGTAAAGCTGGGGTTAAGCGGTTCCCTTGAAAGTTAAAACTTGAGGTCCACTCATGAATCATCGTACCAGAATTCACCATAGTATTCTCCAGATAAACATGGTCTCTTGAATGATAGAGGACAATAGAACCATACAAAAATGTATTTTGCCTACTATCCCCTGAACTTCCTCCTTTAAACTCTCCCCAGTATATTTCTTTATGCCGTTTGAACATCATTAAAACTTTCTCCCAAAATCTTGCTCTAAAATCATCTTATAAAAATTCTTGAACCACGCAGTACTGGTACTACTATCATCATTGTGGCGCCCTGAAGTTCCTTTTGACATCATACGGGCACCCGTATGATAAAGGGCCTCTACTAAGTCATCATAGGCACATGGATCATAGTCCTCGTCTTTCATATAAGAGAGTCCAAAGATTGTTTGACTAAAATCTGCCTGTTTAAAAGGAGTCCAAAAACGATCATCCAAGGATCTCATAGCATCTATACTAGCATCCCCTTTAGAATGATGACGTAAGATATCAAAGGCGGTTGGGAAAAGCCCAGGTGCCTCAAGTCTGCCTCTCTCTGCTATCAAGCCAAGATTAGCCAAGGGTTTTGAAACGATAACAGCTTTAGGTTCAAAGAAAGAACTGTAATACATAGCTCCATAAGTCCCCATGGACATACCCGAAAGGATCAATTCCTTATTTGAGAATCCTAATAAATCCAGATGTTCTTGGATGACATTTCGAACCCCATTTTCGAGACAGTCATCACCCAAGTAGAAGGCTCCTCCATCTATCCGAGGATCTTGAAAAAGAAGGAAAGGTGTCCCAAAGGATCTCATCATTCCAAATCCCTCAAATCCTTCCGCTCGACGATAACCAGAAAAGTAGATATTCAACGGAGGCTTAAAGTCTCCTGGATAGAAAAAGTAATTGATTTCCTCACGCTTTTCATTATGAATGATTCCCCCACCAAGAACATATTTACCAAATTGGTAGCGCGTCAAACGCTGGTGAAGAGCTCCTATTTTCAGATGGCCTGCTCCTCTAGCTTCTAAAGAGACACTGATAAATGAAGAAAAATCATCATCCAGTACCAGAGCTGTCTTCATATCTTCAACTGTGAAAACTCGTTCTTTAACAAAGTTAGCAGTGGAGCCATCTTGGATATTTCGAACAATCAGACGAATATCACAAGTCCAATCTTTCTCATATTCGAGCCAAAGTTCGACTGGGTTAAATTCGCTAGCCCGGATATTATACTTCCAACTAATTAAGGGGCGAAAGTCTTGACCATACTTTCCTAGGAGTTCTAGATTTTCATAACCGTTATATCGAACCTTTCCCGTAAAAGCAGGATTGACAATCATATCAATTGGAACTAACTTATCTCCATACTGCCCTCTAAACAGGGCCTTAGATAAGAGTCGCAAAAGTTCTGATGGGTTTGAAAAATCTGTTGCTTGAGCACAGGTTTTTTTCAAAAAATCTTGAACATCTTTCGATTGAGGATCAGCTGTATCAGGGTAAAAAATAGTGTAAGGAGTGATCTTTTTCATCAAAGGCATCAAATCCGATAAATGCTCAGGATTTTCAACCAAAACAGCTGAAAAAGTTCTTAAGCCTTCCATTTTCATGACCTTCTTTATGGCAGTCGTTGATCTCGGCCAAAAGAAATGCCAGTCCATATTTTCAGGAAGCTCATAGATATGGCTCCAGTTTCTGCTACCTATCTGCAAAATCTGTAATTTATTGCTCACCCTTTGCCTCCTCTAACCATTTTTCCCACTTATCTACAAATTGATCACCTGTATTTTGTCGAATCTTATCAATTGAATAAATTAAGGCTTGATTCCAATGTTTCAGGGTATCTAAGAAATAGTGCCCAGCTTTACTAAACTCCGATAAATCCGATAGGATATACCCATTTTGTAAATGGGTAACATATTCTGACTCGTGTCGGTTGATTTGAGGGATTCCTGCACTAATCCCTGCAATCTGTGTGTAAATATTAGCGACTGGATTTAAATCAACAATTAAACGAGTGTACTCTAACTCACGAATTAAGCCCATCTCATCATTTAGATTGATAATCTTAAAGCGATAATCATCTCTGGTATTTTCTTCTAATGTATTTTCTGCATCAGATACTACAGAATCCTTTAACAGATCTCTTGGGTTAAGACGTTCAAGAATGAGCGAATCGAGTTGCTCCTGCAAAGCTTCAATTTGATAACCTTCTGCATTAAATACTGAAAAAACAACCTCTGTCAAGGGATTTTTCGAAACGAAATGCATGATTTCATACAGGACTTCTGGATCTTGTTGCATCTGTATATCTAATTGGACATAAATTTTTGATTCCTTTAATCGTTGGCTAATCCCTAATTTTAAGCGCGTATCAAATGACGGTAAATGATGCATTTTAGAAGCAAATTGGGGATAGGTCTCTTGTAATCGCTCAAGAAAATCTTTCCGATCACTAATCAACATTCTAGACTGTTCTACTACCTGGCAATGAGTTTGTAAATCATCTGCTTGATTTCTTTCAATAAAGAAACTTATAATTTTAGGAGCTTCTTTTGGTAATTTTTCTAACAATTGATCTTGAAACTTGGTATTAGCTGCCAAAACAAATGAATCTCCAACTTGATAGTCTTGATTTAAAAATTTTGTTAAGAATTCCCAAATAACTTCATCTATACTCTCATAAGCTAATTTTTCAAAACGATAGCCTACTGCTGGGTTTACCTTTACAATTGGCTCTTCTCCCTGCAAGTTTTCCCTAAGTTGCCACTGGCCTTTTGCATTGTAATAATAGCGAGTAGCTGGCTTCTGATCCTTAAACTCTACAAGACTAGATAAAAAGCCTCGATCATCAAAATAGCAAATAAAATCAACTTGGTCATCCTTAAAATACGTGATGTAGCTGATAAAGCCTTCTGAACCATATTCAATATGAGCATAGAGTTCCCCTTGTTGCTTAACTACAACTACAAAAGGAGTATAGATAAAATCACAATCTTCATCCCATGCTAAATCCTTTAATTGTAAAGGATGCATCTCCTCATTTTCAATATTTTGGATAGCATCAAAAACAGAAAAAACTTCCGACTCCAATAGTTCTTGTCTATGTAGCAAATAACGCAGATGAGGATGATAAGTCAACCATAGCATCTTAGATTCTAATTCTTGGCGTTTAAAGATACGAATTTGGTGTAAGATATCATCAAATTCTAAGCGATAAGGAGTTCTATACCAAGGCACAATACTAGCTTGCCAAGATGGATTGTTACGCTCCAAAAAAGGAATGAAATAATACATAGCTTCTCCTCACAATTATGAATCAATTTCTAAGAGTGGTCGATAATTCTCGTTTAATGTCAAGGCATCAATTTCTTCCTTGATATTAAATATCATACCATTAAAAATCAAAAATAAGCCTGAAAGCATACTTAGCTGCATATAGCGCGGATCATATAAGACAATCAACATTGGGAAACCTGCCATAAACACGATATAGATAGATCCAATGATTGCAAAACGAAATATCAGTTTCCCGAGATAGCGACTAGTATCTTCTCCAGGATAGATATTATAGATATACTCTCCAGATTTCTTCATCCTCTCAGCAATTTCTTCACTATTCATATTTACAAATGCAAACGCAATTCCTAATATAAATAAAACAGCAATATAAGTGAAGACCCAAATTGGCTGACCAATTGCAAAGTAGCTAATCCACTCCCCAATCCATGCTTCTTTAGGTAAAACCATCTGAAGAAGCAACAAGCTATATTGTGGTATGGATACCAAGGACATGGCGTACATAAAGGGCATCCCCCCTGCTGGATTCAACTGAATATCAAGATAAGAATAACGCTTAAAACGATTATGAATCATAATCTTATTAACAGGAATTCTATAACGTGCTCGCTGAACTCTGACTACAATTGCTAAAAATACCACTGAAAGCATCAAAAGAGTCACAATCAATAAGGGACCAACTTGTAATTCTTTGATACTTTTTAAGATATTTTGTGGCATACTAGATACCATACTTGACATCAAGATAACTAGAGATCCTCCGACACCAAACAAAGAATTCAAATCTGATAACCAAACTAAGAAAAAAGTGCCTGCTATCAAGAGTAGAACATTCATAGTCAAGACTAGCCCATAATTCACCCCAGACTGAATGGGGAGATTTAGAGTAATGGCTAATGCTTGAATTAAAGCAATAACAAACGTTAGAATCATTTTCCCACGATCTTGAATTTCAATTGGTAAATTTTGAAAACCTAGTTTCTTAGACATACTAAACATCTGCCATAAAATCATCGCCGACATCCATGGAGATAGTCCAACTGAAAATAAGGAAAGACTCCGAAGGTTGCCACCCGTTATAGCAGTAGAAAAGGCTAAGAAAGCAGCAGTTCCACCCAAAAAACTCGTGTCATTAACGTTTACAAAGGGAAGGGTCATTCTGCTTCCTAAAACGTAAATGAATAAGAAAGAAATTGTCCACAGGACCCGTTTCACCACGACTGATGTCAATTTTATCTTCAATTTTTTCTCCTACTTATTCGATTGATGGGATATTTTGAGAAACATAGCTGAATCTATAAATTAATCCTTTGCCAATAATGGCATTCCCTCATCCTAATGGATGAGGGCGATCCATAACTATCATGTTCTAGATATCCAAAACCTGCATCACTGCATCAATCAATAATTTTTTTGTAAAGTAGCCTTGTTTCAAGGCATAACTAACTTTGTATACATTTTCAACCATCTGTTGATAAACTTCTGTTGTCGTTTCCTCTACAAGACGACTAGCTTCTTCCAAACTATCCACTACATAACCTAAGCCTTTTTCCTTTATAAAATTGGCATTCGAGAGATAGGATGGCACTACTACTGGAATTCCTGCTGCAAGATAAGTGCTGACTTTATGAGAGATATTCAATCGATAGTAGTCTGCCTCATCAGCTGGATTTTCACTTGTTCCCCATACTAAGCCAAATCCACCATCTGACAAAGCAAAAAGCAACTCTGGATCTGTTTTCCAGCCTTTAAATGAAACTGCAGTGTTCTGATTCTCTTGATTCGATTCGGAAAAAATATCGAGAGGGATTGAGTAAGCCCAGTTGGATAGGTGTTCAAAGCGCTCCACACTCCCCGCAAAGGATAGTTTTTTCTGAAAAGCAGGTTGTCTCAAAGGATAGTCGTGAACATGGTCCCACATTCCTTGTATAATGATTTTTTGAACTGTCAATCCTTCCTGAATCAACCGTTCCTTCATTTGTTCAGATGGGACAACTACTAGATCCGATTGGTTGTACATCTCAATGTACTCAGGCATCAAGTAATAGTTAGATGGAAACATGAGCGGTGGAACGTCATGGATAAAGGTAATGATTTTCGTGTTTAAAATCTTACATTTTCTAATAAAAGCCTGATCATACTCTCTACCATTCCATGTAGGAGATTGGTAAACAACAATATCTCCATAACCCAGCTTAGCTAAAACGCCATCTAAACGGCTATTCAACTCACCTTGACTATCACTATAGATATTGTAAAAGTAAAAGCTAAGCTCGTGAAAGTCTAACTTTTTTGCAATTTTAACGGTTTCATTCTGGGCGATTAAGGCTGTGCTTTGACCAGACATACCGTAAATATTTGTAATATTTATCTTCATAATTCTATTTAAATCCTTACAACAACTTGCTTATTATAGATTTCATCCTCAACCAGCTGAATTTCTTGATCAAAATTGTGCTCTGCGGTATGCTTGTGTGAGAATTTCACTTTTGAAGTTGCTCCCATCTTAAACCACTCATATTCGGAATCAATATGACCTAAATCAATCGCTTGTATGCCTTTTTTGCTTAAATGGTAAGCCAAAACCTTGGCTGTAGGACCAAGCATCAAGAATACTAATTTACCATCTGCGTGATTTTCAATCGCTTCTTGAATATCCTTAACCTTACTGTAGGCATTTCTAGAAGGACAGATGATCCGCTCAACTGACTGAGCATTGTCAAAAAGATCGTTTCCAACTCCTGAACGTGAGTTTTCACCTTCGACGATCAAGATGTTTCGTTTATCCCAAAGTTTCTTTAATTTTTCAAAGTGGGCTACCGAAGCTGACTTGTCTTTGAGGTCCATATAAGGACGAGATATAAAAGTCGAACCATAGAAACTTGCTGTACAAAATCTATGATAAGCTTCTTTATAATGCTCTAAATGCTTTTGCCAAAAATCGACTGCTTCAGGATTGTAGCGTTCCAATCCTTCAAAAACATCTGAAAGACAAACCAGCAATTCTGGAGAGCTTTCTAGTTGGATCATACTTCTAAGCTGTTCTGCCAATGTCTCATCATAGTCTTGATAAGGAATCCCATGTCCCATCATAATATCCATTTCCCCATCTCCATAACGAATGACAGAAGAATGGTGTTCTAGTATATAATCAAGACTCTGCTGGATATCCAGTACCTTTGGGTAGGATTGCAGCTTTTTTACAGGCAATTCTCCATTCTGACAATAGGCTTCAATAGCTCGTACCATCTCTTCCGGATGATCTTGGTCATAAAGGAGCTGACCTTGCTCACCATGGGCTACACTTTCAAAAGCAAATACTGGTTTTCCAGCTTGTTGGAAACGACCAATAATCCCGTCAACCTCGATATCTGCATTGATGTCCAGTAAGAAGTCACAGCCTTCAACCAAGCTATCTATCAAAGGTGGTTGTCCTGCAATATCTGACAAGACAGAGACATTTGGGTAGGCCAGCAAAGCTGTAATACTATCAGCCACCATAACGGGAGCTGCCACATAAAATTTGACATCTGGTAGATGTTCAATTAAGTAGCCCATATTTCTCAAGTCGCTTGAGAAGGTATAGACTAAAGCCGAATGTTGAACCCCTGTGTATTGACTCACCTGATCTTTTGTCAAACAAGGCGTTACCTGACTCATATCAGACCAATCTTGGGCATTATAATACCACCAAACATCTCGATAGATGGAGCGTTCATACAGTCCCCATGGCTTTTTCTCAGTCAAATAATGAATAATCGGTGGATAAGTCCCAGCTTCTGGTCGATAATCTGAGAAATGTGTGTGCAAGGTAATACAGTTATATTTAAAGTCCAAAGCTAACCAACGATCTTTAAATAAGATATTCAAGATACTCTGGTCATCTTGAGCAACCTTGTCATGCAACTCATTAGTCATTTCAATCAGTTGTTTGCGAACTTCTTCTTGTTTCCAAAGGCGATTATTGATGAGCAAGACACCAGCGTTAAAGCCATGCTCATTAAAATATACTTGAGCTCCCAGATCCTTGACTGCTGCCAATGGATACTCTCCCAGTTCGACATCAAATAGAGGACTTAAGTCTCTTGTGACAACCAAGTCACAGTCTAGATATAAAACCTTATCTTCCTCAACAAAATCTGAGATAAAATAACGTAAAAATGTTGCATAGTGAATGTTGGTCTTATATTGACTGATATGAGAACTATTGACACGGGCATTGACGATTTCACAGTCTAGCTTCTTTAATTTACGATTGAGATTATAGAACCATTCTGTCGGAAAATCGCTGTTAATCAGATAAAAACGTAGCCCTCGATTATGACAGCAGATTGATTTGATTGTAGTTAATACCTTATCTGCATATTGGTAGTTGGCTCCTAGTACAATTGCCTTCATGTCCATTTTTTCTTTCTTTAACTCTTTAATTGCTTCTATCATTGACTGTGGTGACTGAGAGGAAACTACTGTTTTTTTCAATTGGTTTTTGTTGGTTGCATCAAAAGTCAATACTGGTCTATCCACACTCGTATAACGATTGACAATGAATTCCATCGGACTTCCCTTATGGATATCAAGATAGGCGTCTGACTTCTCAATCATTTCATCAATTACTGCCCCAACCATGCTAGGATAGAGATGCACATTTGGATATTTGTCCAAAGCCATTAGAATTGGACCCATATCTGTATAGGCACCAATATGGAATCCAACATCAGGAAGAGCTTGGGCTAGTTCATCAATATACAGAAAATCCTGCGAATCTGTGAATGTAAATAGATTGACATTGTGAAGGTCATAAACTCTCTTGATGGTAAAACGCCCTACATAATGGTCAGCAATCTGTTCATAACTAACATCCCGAAATGCCCACCATAAGTCTCGATAACGATAGCCCATCAGAGTAGACCATGGTTTTCGATAGGTCGTATAATGGATGATCAAAGGTTCTTTATCTAATTCAAAATGTGAATCCCAATGGCTATAGAATGCAATGACATCATGACCAACTTGAAGATTAAAATGCTTATCTAACTCTAGCCAATGATTTTCAAACATCAAATTTAATATAGTCTGATCACCATTAAATCTATCACTGATTGCAAAATCAGGTGAAGATACGTAATCAATTGTTTTATTTATTAATTTCGTAGTAATATCATATTGTTTCCATTTGGAATTATCAATTAATAACACTCCTGCGTTGAAACCAACACCATCTACATCTCGAACAGCAGCAAGATACTTATCACCCAAATCAATATTAAAGAGTAAATCAAGACTACCATTAATAATCAAATCACTATCCAGATAGAGTACTCTCTCCTCTTCAATATAATGAGGAATGAAATAGCGAGCATACGTAATCGCTGAAATATGTTCCTGGGTTTTCCACTCAGAATCAATCTCTTCATCTATACGAATATCTTCTACAACACTTCCTAATTTCTCCACTTGTATTTTGAGATTACGGAACCAGTCGCTAGGAATATTTTGATGGAGAATATAAATTTTAATATTTTGATTATAATATAGAATAGATTTTACTGTTGTAAGTATCGGGATAAGGTAATTCTTATCTCCCGCTAGAACAACTGCCCTTCTTTCTTCCAAATTATCAAGCCCCATTATCTAATCTCCATTTTCATCATTCGCTAGTTGATGACGAATGCTATTAATCATACTCTCTTTATCCTCTAAACTAAAAACTCGAACGTTTTTATCTCTTCTATGGACAACTGTTTCAAAAGAAAATACCGGTTTTCCTATCTCTAAAGCACGACCTACAATATTATCAACCTCTCCCCAATGATTGATATCTAAGTAAATATCTGCTCTATTTAATAAATCTTCGAGAATATCATCATGATGCACATTAGTATAAATAGTTACGTTCTCGTAATGATTAAAGCTTTCTAGATAGTCTGAGACATTTGTTTTAGCAGCTATATGAAATGCAACTTCAGGAAGTTCTTGTACAAGATAGTCTAAATGTTCTAAAGTATCTGATGCTGTTAAAGTAAAGGCGTGAAACTGATGCTGTTGTCTAGGAGTGATTTTTAAATCCTCTTGAGCAGTGACAACAGAATTAGCTGGGATATCTTTATAAATTAAAGCATTTGCCCCAATGATAACATTATCTCCAATGGTAACACCTTTTAAAATAACAACGTTAGTTCCAATCCAACAATTTTTCCCTATAGTTATCTTATCAGCTTTAAACTGAATTTTTTCAATATGGTAATTAGAGTATTTATGGTTGTGGTCAAAAATTCTCACACCATCACCAAACATAGTATCCTTACCAATTTCAATCTCTTTGCCACAACGAATCGTACAATGATCGTTAAAGAAAACTCTATTTCCTAGTGTCAGCTTAGCATTATTAGACACTTCTAGACTTACAAATGAGCGAAATGTAACATCTGTTCCTAGTTCAATGCTACTAGTAGGAGAAATCTCTATATGATGAAAATCTCCTAATAACTTTACAGAATCTTTAAAATCCATGTTTATCCTCCACTTCTCTTATTTTATTAATCATTTCTTGAACTTGTTCTACTTTATAGGTTATCTGTCCAAACTCACAATATTTTGTATTTTCAAAAGCAAGAATAGGCTTCTCTAATCCATTCATCTGTCCAAGTATTAGACAAACTTCCCTCACGCACTCTATATATATAGGCTGATTTATTAACATAAACAACTTTTTCAGAATCTAATAAGGCCTTCAAATTAAATAATGCATCTTCTCCAATTCTATTAATTGGAAAACGCAAATTTGCTATTATTTCTTTTTTATAAATTTTCCCCCAGGGTACAATCAAAGCAGACTTTAACAATTCTTTAGAGTCGTATAAACAAGGTATTACAGACTTATTATCATATACTTTTTCATAATAGTCAGTAGAGATGTGGAAATAAAAAACTGAATTAGACTCATTAAAACTAGTATAATTTCCAACTACAATATCTGCTTGATATTCTATCACTTTCTCATATAAAAACTTAATATAGTTTGGTTCTACCCAATCATCGGAATCAACAAAGGTAACATACGTTCCTGTCATTCGATCCAGACCAGCATTTCGCGTATCAGATACACCACTGTTTTCTTTTTCTATATAGATGATACGATCATCCTGTTTTTCATATTCCTGACAGATTTGTCCCGAGTTATCTGTAGAACCATCATTTATAATGATAATTTCCAAATTTTGATATGTTTGTTCCAAAATACTATCTAAACATTTCTGTAAGTATTTTTCAGCATTATAAACTGGAACAATGACACTAATTAATTCCTTTCCCATACAATCCCACTCCTAAATTTTTTTCATATCTCTCATACTTTTTATGATAAAGACAATGAAAAAGACAACTTCTGCCACCCGATTTATATTGGATATTATAGAAGTTACTTTATACATAGATAGTTATTACAAACATTTAATTTTCAACCGCAATATAAACTGAAACTAACTGCCATCGTTTTTCATATCGTGGAAACAACACATATCAACTTAAAGAAGTAGTTATAGAACTTCCTTATGACGATAATCTCTAAGTAATTGAAACAGATTTCTATCATAAATCCTTTATTTCTCGATTATCACTTTATATCATCTTTAAACCAAAATCATTATTTCTATGGTTTTATTTCAACTAATATTTAATAATCTAATTCTCCTGAGATTTTTCTTATATCATAAAAATCAATAAATGTTCTAAACAAAACAAAGATTTTAAAATGAAAAACTCTACTATATATTATACCATTTTTGTGTACTTTCATAAAGTGAGATAACCCTAAGAACCTTATTTTTTCTAACTCTGGCAAAAAATATTGAATTTCAATTGCTTTACGAATAGACAAAAGTTCAATTAGTGGCTCTATAATATTTGTAGGGGGTAAATCCCCTATGGATCTTATGGAGCCTATTTTTGTGTAGAAAAAAGTCCCATAAGATCTATAATGAAAAGCGACATAACAACTCATTAGAAAGATTCATATGGAACAATTACATTTTATCGCAAAACTCCTTGATATTAAAGACCCAAACATCAAGATTCTAGACAAGATTTTGAGCTATTCAGAAGACTTGAAACACCACTACAATGTCTATCAGCTCTTACTTTTTCACTTTCAGCATAAGGAACCAGACAAGTTTTTCGGACTTATTGAGGACAATCTAAAGCAGGATCATCCTATTTTTCAGACTGTCTTTAAGACATTTCTCAAGGACAAAGAGAAAATCGTCAACGCCCTTCAATTACCTTATTCCAACGCCAAATTGGAAGCAACCAATAATCTCATTAAACTCATCAAACGAAATGCCTTTGGTTTTAGGAACTTTGACAACTTTAAGAAACGAATTTTCATCGCTCTGAATATAAAAATGGAGAGGACAACGATTGTCCTCTCCAGATGTTAGCTTTTATTCGACTTTTTTTAATAAACACTAGTTTCTTATCTTCTTGAAAGAGAATTTAAGGAGCGTCATCATTCCTAGTAATACTGCTCCAACTGAGCCTAAAAGACTACTATTTTCTCCTGTTTTTGGTAAAGTTTTTTCTTTATCTTCAGTCTTTTCTATTTCTTTCTTAGATGGACCAGACTTCACATCTTCAATTTTTTTCGGCTCCTCAGACAGACTCCTAGAATCCTTATTCTTACCATTATCCTGAGGTTTCAGGTTTAGTTCCGGCTGTGGTGCTGGATCTGGTTGAGGTGCTGGGTTCGGCTGTGGTGCTGGATCTGGCTGTGGATTTGGTTTCTCAGTGTTTTGAGATTGATAAACAACCCCATAATTTGAGAAGTGAGAAACTTTGAAATGAACATATTTTCCATCAGCACTCAATTCAAACGGCAGTTCCTCAACTGCTCCCGTTTCTGGTAAGAAGTAGATAACCTTTCCTACTTTACGACTAGGATCCACAGGTATCGTTACAGTTGCTTCTCCTGAAATTTGTACAAAACTACCATCTGCCTTTTGAGTCTTAACATCGTAAAGTTCAACATTTTTGGCTGGAAGTTCTGCTGGGAGTTTAGCCAGAATAGTGGTATCTAAAACCTTGTCCGCTATGATCTTATCAACCGCGGCAACATCTGCTCCTGTTAGTGAAACAGAGACGTTCGTCGTAGGAGAAACGAGTGTCTCCTTGGGGTGAGATTTGTAGTATAAACTTAAGAATGCGACACCTCCTAAGCTACTGTTGGTGTGCAATTCATACTTCAACAAAGTCCCATAGGCTGGATTGGATAGATCCTTGGGATTAAAACGTTTTCCAGCAGGAACGCTATAAACCCTCGTTAATCCATGATGCCTTGCCCTACCACTCTCGTCCACATCTATAGCATGGTTTACCCTTAAAAATTCTCGTTTTTCTGGAATCGTAGTTATATCTGGACTAGTCGGATCTGTAGGGTCTGGAACTTCTCGCCTAATTTCTTTGAAGGTGATAATATACTCCTTTTGGATTTGCTCAGAGC
>ERZ772972.272-NODE-272-length-19259-cov-6.112841_pt1 | contig 19259 bp, 16 predicted proteins | sample MGYA00580673_ERZ772972 | MGnify/ENA primary metagenome ERZ772972 (study PRJEB29015, sample SAMEA2738051) | human oral metagenome | biome: human oral; feature: human-associated habitat; material: saliva | place: China | collected 2229 ... | reverse complement strand
TTCAAAGGGGGAACAAAGCGCAGTCCATCCACTTCTTTCAATAGTTCCTTAAATTCTCGGTCCTTATGGCGATAACCCTTTTTCTGAAAATAAAGGTGATAGTGACAGAGTTCATGGCGCACGATCTTCCGAAAGATCTCCAAACCTAGTTCATGATAAACCTTGGGATTAAAATCCAAATGCCCATCCTTGGGGAAAAATCGCCCACCTGTCGTTCGCAGACGAGAATTCCACTGGGCTTGGTGCGTGAAAGGTCTATCAAAGTCTTCGAGGGAAACAGACTGAACGTACTCAGTCAGTTTCATCTGGAGCTAGGAGCGACAGATTAACTTTTTCACGTTCAGTATCGATTTTCTTGACCCAAACCGTTACCAAATCTCCGACAGACACCACTTGGCTAGGATGTTTGATAAATTTGCGACTCATATGGGAAATATGAATCAAGCCATCCTCGTGAATCCCGATATCAACGAAGGCACCGAAGTCAACGACATTCCGCACCACACCTTCCAGCTTCTGGCCGACTTTTAAGTCTTTGATATCCAAGACATCTTGACGGAGAACTGGAGCATCAAAAGAATCACGGAAATCACGACCAGGTTTTAGGAGGTCAGCAATGATATCTTTAAGGGTTTCTGGACCGAGGTCTAGTTCTTGCGCCATTTCTTTGACTGAAAGGGACTTGAGTTTGCTTTGAGCTTCTTCATTCAAGTCCTTGATATCCAAGCGTTTGAAGAGCTCCTTAACTGCAGCATAGTTTTCTGGGTGAACACCAGTATTATCGAGGATATTGCTACTTTCAGGGATACGAAGGAAACCTGCAGCCTGCTCAAAGGCTTTGGCACCTAAGCGAGGAACCTTTTTGATTTGTGCGCGTGAAGTGATTTTTCCTTCTTCCTCACGGTATTTGACAATATTTTCAGAGATAGTTTTATTGAGGCCAGCTACGTGTGAAAGAAGAGCTGGGCTAGCTGTATTGACATTGACACCAACTTGGTTGACCACGGTATCGACGACAAAATCCAGACTTTCAGACAGTTTCTTCTGACTGACATCGTGCTGGTACTGACCGACACCGATTGACTTGGGATCAATTTTGACCAATTCAGCAAGGGGATCTTGCAAACGACGGGCGATTGAGATAGCCGAACGTTTTTCAACGGTTAATTCTGGAAATTCCTGACGCGCAAGTTCGCTGGCAGAGTAAACAGAAGCACCGCTCTCATTGACGATAACATAGCTGACTTCTGGAAAATCTTTCAGAACTTCCGCCACAAAGGCTTCACTTTCGCGACTGGCAGTTCCATTTCCAATCGCAATAATTTCCACACCGTATTGACCGATCAGGTCGGCTAAGTCTCGCTTGGCTTCTTCAATCTGACGAGCAGAGGCTGGTTTAACGGGATAGATGACTTGGGTCGTCAGCATTTTCCCTGTCGCATCAACGACCGCCAGCTTGGCACCTGTACGAAAGGCAGGGTCAAACCCTAAAACCACGCGCCCTTTCAGTGGAGAAACCAAGAGGAGATTGCGCAGGTTGTCAGAAAAAAGTTGGATAGCCCCTTCTTCTGCTTTATCAGTCAATTCTGTCCGAATGCGGCGCTCGATAGCAGGCAAGACTTTTTTCTTAACAGATTGCTGGATAACTTCATCAATATAGGCATTCTTCACCTTGAATCGAGCAGCAAAGAAAGCTAGAATACGATCCGTCGCATGTTCAAAGCTGACTTTCAAGATGCCTAATTTTTCCCCACGATTGAGGGCTAAGGTACGATAGCCCTGCATGTTGCCAACTGTCTCTGAGAAATCGTAATAGATCTGAAACACTTGTTTTTCATCAAGACTTTCATCCTTGACCTGCGAAGTGATTTTAGAGTGTCTCAACACTTCCTGATAGGTCATAGCACGTAGATTGACATCTTCAGATAGGGCTTCGACTAAGATATCAACTGCACCAGCCAAAGCTTCTTGACCAGTCGCAAATCCTTCACAAACAAACTTCTCAGCCTCTTTCTCTAAGTCAGATACATTCTGCAAAATCAAGCGGGCGAGAGGAAAGAGTCCAGCTTCACGGGCAATAGTTGCCTTGGTCCGACGTTTTTCCTTATAAGGAAGATAGAGTTCTTCTACATCTGCTAATTTCTCAGCTGCAAGGATAGCTTCTTCCAATTCCTTTGTTAGCTTACCTTGTTCTTGAATCTTAGCTAAGACAGCTTCTTTACGATCGTTGAGATTTGTCAGACTTTTATCCAGATCAATAATGGCCTTAATCGCTACCTCATCCAGACTACCAGTCATGTCCTTGCGATAACGGGCGATAAAGGGAATCGTCGCCCCTTCTGCCGTCAAACTTAGAACAGTATCGATTTGCTTTAAGGTTACACCCAAATCTTGGGAGATTTTTTCATATTTTTTATCCATAAACCTATTATACCATAAGGTACAAGGCTTGCTTCACCTTACCTGTTTTTACCCCTTTGATTATCAAAATAAAAATAATCCCTTTTCCGCAAAATAATAGTATAATAGAGGTAACATTTAGAAAAGAGGTAGGCCCATGGCTGTTAAATTTACAAAAACGGATGATTTGGACAAGATGTTTGAAGAATTCGCCAAACTTCCTGACTTAACACAAGTCACTTTCCCAGATGACAAAGACAAAAAAGAAAAAGTTGAGAAGAAAAAATAGATGACACTTTTCCAATCTCTTCCTCCTAGTGTATTACAAGCGGGAGCCATTTTTCTCTCCATCATCATCGAAGCCCTTCCTTTTGTTTTGATTGGTAGTATTATTTCCGGCTGGATTGAAGTCTATATCACACCAGATAAAGTCACTGAGTTTCTCCCTCGCAATCGTTGGGGGAGAATTTTTTTTGGTACCTTCATTGGCTTTCTCTTCCCATCCTGCGAGTGTGGAATCGTTCCGATTATCAATCGTTTTTTGGAAAAGAAAGTCCCCAGCTACACGGCCGTTCCCTTTCTGGTGACTGCTCCTATCATCAATCCCATCGTTCTTTTCGCTACTTATTCTGCCTTTGGTAATTCAATAAAACTTGCCTTCTTGCGAGCTCTGGGAGCCATTGTAGTTGCTTTGGTTCTGGGTATTTTTCTAGGATTCTTCTGGAAGGAACCCATTCAAAAAGAGAATCCTATCACTTGTCATGAACATGACTTTTCACACTTGACTCCTGCTAGAAAAGTCTTTCAGGTCCTTATACAGGCTATTGATGAGTTTTTCGATATGGGGCGTTACTTGATCTTTGGCTGTCTCTTTGCTGCTATCGTGCAGGTCTATGTCCCGACTCGGATCTTGACCTCTATCAGCGCAAGTCCAATCCTTGCGATTCTTTTGCTCATGTTTCTAGCCTTTCTTCTCTCTCTTTGTAGCGAGGCGGACGCCTTTATCGGAGCTTCTCTCCTCTCGAGCTTCGGCCTAGCGCCAGTCCTTGCTTTTCTAGTCATTGGCCCCATACTTGATGTCAAAAATCTCCTCATGATGAAAAATTCCTTCAAAACACGCTACCTCTGGCAATTCATGGGCATCGTGACAGTTCTTGTCTTGCTTTATTCTTACATGATAGGAGTGATGCTATGATTCGATTTATCATTTTACTGGGCTATTTTGTCCTAACTCTTTATCTGCAGCTATCTGGCAAGCTTAGCCACTACATCAACCTCCACTATTCCTATCTAGTCTATATCTCAATGGTCCTTTCTCTTCTGTTGGCTCTGGTCCAATTCTACATCTGGATTAAAAAAATCAACTCTCACAGCCATTTAGAAAGTCGTCGAGCTAGACGAATCAGCATCCTGTTACTGTCACTACCTCTGTTGATTGGAGTTGCCTTTCCGACAGTAAGTTTGGACTCGAGAACCGTATCTGCTAAGGGATATCATTTCCCGCTTGCTGAGGGAATCGATACAGCTATTCAGGCAAGTGAAGGTACATCCAGTCAATACCTCAAACCCGATACCAGTACCTATTTTTCCAAGTCTGCTTATGAAAAGGAAATGAGGAGTACAGCTGATAAATACCTCTCCCAGCAAACCATTCACATCACTGATGAAAACTATATGGAAGTCATGGAAGTTCTCTATGACTATCCACAGGAGTTTGAAGGAAAGAAAATCGAGTTTACAGGCTTTGTCTATAACGATCCTAGCCATCCAGATAGCCAGTTCCTCTTTCGCTTTGGGATTATTCACTGTATCGCAGACTCTGGTGTATATGGACTCTTGACCAAAGGAAACTCACGCCAGTATCCTGACAATACCTGGATCACCGCTAGGGGAACCCTGACCCTCCTCTACCATAAAGAACTCAAACAAAAACTCCCAACACTGGAAGTTGAGAGTTTCACCAAAGTAGATAAACCAGAAAATCCTTATGTCTATCGTGTGTTTTAATATAAAGTAGCCTAAAATGAACTGCACCCCAAAAAGGCTACTTTTTATTATTTAGCAAGTTTCTAGCCTCTTGAGCACCAATCTGATCGCCTGCCTTTTCAAAAAGAGCGATAGCTTGTAAAAAATTTTCATGTGATTCTTCAGCATTTTGTATCGAACCAATCTCTCCTAAACCTCTATAGGCACAAGCTTGGGCAATCAAATCATCTGTTTGCAAAGCTTGTTTTAAGGACTGTTCCATATACATGAATGCTTCTGCTACTTTTCCTAACTTTAATCGTAAATAACCTTGCTCATAATTGTTAACAGAAGATTTGAGGGTATCCTCTGTAAAAGCTTCTTCAATGACTTTTTGCTCTCTTTCGATATAGAAAAGGGCTGTTTGAAATTCATTCATTTCACGATAAACCATGGCTAACTGATGATAGCCTATATGTTCATTTTCTGGGTCGCTTTTAGTTCGTGCTAAGTCAATGTAACGCTGATAGATACTTAAGCACTCGTTGTATTTTTGCTCTTCAAGATAAATATACCCCATCAAATTTAACAAACTAAAATCTGTGCAAGTTTCCAATAAAAAATCAGCTTCAACTAATTTTTTAGCCTCATTAATCTTACCCTCAAACAATAAATCCCATGCTTGATTCATACATATCCTCCTGCTTCTTACGTTGTATAGAAATCTATTGACAAATCGCTATCAGACTCGTATTTTTTCCAAGCTAAACTGAAGCCATAATAATCTTCAAATTCAGGGTGCCAGTCATAATAAAGTGGGACACGACTATACTTTCTCGCTACAACTTCGTCTTCAAATTCTGGAGACTCCCCTGCAGTAATACCAAATTGAAGACCATTTAGTTCCCAAGTATTTCCCCAAACGTTTTCATCAGAGAGAACATCGATCCATCTAGAAGCATCAATATCAAAATCTGCACATAATTCCAGTTCATAGAATCTTCTACAGTTAATCTCTGAAGGTTTTATATAAAGGGCGCTATCAACTTGGTATTTTTTATCTTTGACTTGAATCTGTGTGATTTTCATTGGAATCGGAACTCCATTTAATTCTAACCAGAAATATCCTAAAGGAGTTTTGATACTATAATATGTTTGCTGAGAGTTGGGGTTAGCGTTTTTAGAGCAAACATCTAGAATTCTTCCTAGCTTTTTTAAATTTCTAAAAACGTTTTTCGAAGTGATTGGGTCGAAATGTGAATACCTACGAATGACACGTTTTAACTTTTCAACAGGAAAAGTGATATCCTTTGGTAGGGCATGATACTTCTGTACAACTAAAGCAGTTTTTTCAGTATTTTCCTTCCCTACTGGGACAATAACAGCGTGCCCTATATGGATATTTGGGTCATCACAGATATAAGTATAACCATTCCCTCCCTCCTGAAACTCAACCACAACAAGATTTAACTCTTGATCTGGATCAAAGAGAGGCTCTACCTTTTCTACTTCTTGGCGCTCATAAAAAGTAAAGTGATCTCCATCCCCGTCTTCGCCAAAAACCATGAAACTGCCACACTCAGGGCACTTCCACATATAAAATGACGCTTCAGAAATATCATCATAAGAAATTTTATTATGGTCGTCAGCTTTATTTATGATTTCTTCAAACAACTCATCTGAATAAACTGAATAAGCATTTGGATCGGGCGCTCGGTGATCATTCATAGCTTGCCCACATTTACATGTCCATTTACCCATAAAAAACCTCAGTCGTGCTCTAATTCTTCAAGGAAAAATTGATTTAGAGCTCTCCAGTCTTTCTTTTCCTCACTAACACTTTGAACGTATGCATCTAGCTCTTGGATATTAGCTAAAATATAATCTTGAATTGGCATTATCGGATCAATTTCCATACCTTCAGCTCCCTTGACCTTGATATCAAGCAATCTTAACACATGCTCTTTCATCTCATCAGGAAGCAATTCTTTGACCAAATCGTCAAATAAAATTGGAGGAACAGAATGGTATTTTTCAATCCAACGGCAGACCAAAATGGGACGCAGCGCATAGAAATACTTTTTAGGTTTGACCTTGTCTCCTGAAAGGTACTTATTCATATGAGTTCTAGCAGTATTCAAGTAATGATACAGCATTTTTTTCTCAGAAAAATACTGGTTGGCAAGAGGACGCATGCGCTCGATAAAATCCGTTTGTTGATAAACAATTGGTGACTGTAACCATTCAAAAAGTGTAGGATTTGACTTATAAAGGAGTTTTAAAGTCTTGTCTAAATCCCAGCCACTCACATCCCAAGTGTCGTCAATTGGTAGCTCGATAACATCACGCTGTTCATTCAAACGGAGATAAAAATCTTGCTTGTGTTTGTAGATAAATCGCACATCAAAGTCACTATCAGGAGACTCAAATCCCCAAGCACGACTACCAGACTCAATAGCCCACAAAACTTTGACATCGAAATCACGCTCAATTTTTGCTAATTTTTCCGGTACCAGAACATTCATTTCTTCTTGCGTTAGCATTTATAACCTCTTATTATTTATGCTGCTTCTCCAGCTCGATCATTAATGAGTTCAATTGTTTGGACAATATTACGAAGTATAGGGAGTTGGTGTTGAAAGAGTAGTTGAACTGAACCATACGATTTAAACGGCTCTTGTGTTAAAACTTTGGTCTCCAAGCAACCATTCTCTACAATGTAATCTACAATCAATTTCACAAAAGAAATCTGCTTGGCATTGAGACTCTCATCCGATAAAAATTTAGAAAAAACTTGATTAGCAGCCTCTCTATCTAAACCAATAATCTCACGAACCAATCTAGGAATTGCCTTATTTTCATAATGTTGTTGGTAATCTGACTTGCTACCTAATTTTTCCCATAGCAATGTTTCAAGTGCAAGTAAATCTTGAGAGGTCAATTTTTCATTATGGTATAACTTAGAAATTGCTTCATCATCTAGATGAGTTTTCAAATAATGTTCAACTTTTTCATTATAAGATCGCAGGTCATTGACTTGTAAATATGGCTTAGTATCATGGACAGTGGAAAGAATGTGATCATCAAAATTGACATAATATACAGTGCGTTCCGGTTTATCCAGAAACTGTAGTAAATCTCGAAGCGCAAGGCGTATTTTTTCCAACTCGGATAAACTAACTTCTTCCCAAAATTCAGGTTCTTGTACTTTCCTGATAATTTCAGCCTGTGCAAAAACTTGTGGTATATTGCCAACCCTAGCAAGGGCTTTAGCTGTTTTCATAACTTGAGATATATGGACAGTTGCTGGCTTAGCCAACAGTTGTCCTAACTGTATCTGAAACAGCCATAAATCAAATCGTCTCGCCATCTCGTCTTCTTTATTTTCTTCAAATAGAATCGGCGAAAGATCTTTCTGGATTGTTTCACTTGTGACGGTCGTTAGATTTTGCCAATTTTCCAACTTTCTGTAAGTATAAACTGTATCTAAGACCATACGAACCCTAAAGTCTAACTCATTTAAGCTCACCATACGTTCATGAAGTTCTGAGACGAGTTGTTGACGGTATTCTCTAGCAAACTGATCATCTTGATAACGAAGCTCCTGCAGTTCACGAATCAAGTCCACCTTGATGTTAAACAAACGTTGAGTCAGAGAAACAATGTGACGACCATCTCCTTCTCTTGGATCAGCTTTGAAATATTCAAAATTATCGCCATAATCAAATACCAAGAAATTTTCCTTATCCTGCTCAGGGCCGAATAAATCTTTACAAAGACGGGTTCCACGGCCAATCATCTGCCAAAACTTAGTTTTAGAACGCACTTTCTTGAAAAAGATTAAATTAACAACCTCTGGTACATCAATACCTGTATCCAACATATCAACAGAAATTGCAATTTGAGGGTATTTCTCCTTAATTTTAAAATCATCAATTAAGGTTTGATAATGCTTAATGCTATAATCAATCACTTGAGCATAATCGCTTCCTTTTTCAGGATAGCGTTCGTTAAAAATATCTCTGATGTATTCAGCATGTCGATGGTTTTTAGCAAAGATAATGGTTTTACCAATTTCGTCACCTGAAGCTGTCTGAATTCCTCTTGTCATTAGTTCGTCTAGAACAATTTTGACTGTTTTTCTATTGAAAATAGAGGTATTAAAATCCTCAGGATCAATATCTTTCTCAGAACTACCATCTTCAAATTGACTATCAAAATATTCTTTTTCGTCTTGGGATAAATCATCGTAATGTAGACCATCCGTTGGTAGTTTTAACTTAGTTTCAATCGAATGATAAGCTACTAAATAACCATCTTTTACAGCCTCTTCCAAATCGTATGCGTATGTTGGAACACCATTCTCCAAGTTAAAGAAACTATAGGTGTTTTTATCCAAATCTTGACGCGGAGTAGCAGTTAATCCTACAATCCTTGCATCAAAATAATCAAAAATTGATTTGTATTTCTGATAAATAGAACGGTGAGATTCATCAATTATGATAAGGTCAAAGTGCCCAACAGTAAAGGGTCGTTGATTTACTTCTTCTTGATCACTGATCGCTCCTATCATAGTCGGATAGGTTGAAAAAACCATACGACTAGATCGAGCACTATCTTTATCCTCTAAGAAATTACAAACTGAAAGATCTGGAAGTAATTTCCTAAACGAATCATAAGCTTGCTTAACTAGGGAAGTTCTATCAGCTAAAAAAAGAACATTTTTTACCCAGTTATGACGCGAAAGGATATCAACTAGGGAAACCGCTGTACGGGTTTTCCCAGACCCAGTTGCCATAACCAAGAGTGCCTGTCTGCGATTATTAGAGAATGTTTCACAGACACTTGTAATCGCATGTTTCTGATAGTGACGTCCAGAAATGTCGTCCCTAATTTTACTAGAAATATCCTTGAGTGGTTTTTGCAAGTGACGTCTGTCCATCAAAAGTTGCAACTCTTCTTGAGAATAGAACCCTGAAACCTTCCGACGATTAACACCATCAAGTATGTAGTGCTTTAAACCATTGGTAATAAAGCAAATTGGCCTATAGCCGATTTGTTTCTCAAGAGCTTCAGCATATTCCTTGACCTGAACCTCCCCTACTTCTGGATTTACAGATGCCTTTTTGGCCTCAACAATTGCTAGAACTTTCCCATTTTTGCCATAAAGGACATAGTCACAGTATCCAGTTCCTGTACCATGCTTCAAACCATGAACGGCTACCTCAACACGACAGTTTTCCTCAAATGTCCAACCTGCTAAACGGAGATCAATATCAATAAAGAGTTTTCTTGTCTCTGCTTCAGATAGTAGATCGATATGGAAAGGTACATCTTGCCGCAGAGCTGCTGTTTCACGTTTTTCAGTATAAGTCTCTTGAATAGTTAAGGACTGACTAGCCATCTGTTCATCGAAATCAGGAAGATCTGGCAAACTGTTTTGTAATTTCGCCATAGATTGTGGCGTTTCTCGAAACTTGATGTTTGCTGAAAGTGGCAATAACTGCTCGTCGAAATAACGCTCCACAAACTCGTTACTGTAGCAATAATCAATAAAATTGACAAATTGATACAAATGATGCAAAGCCAAAATCGCTTCTCGTTCCTTAATTTCTCCACCATGTGCAGCATGATTTCCCCATCGAATTAAAAGAACAATCTGCCTATGGAGCTCAGGATCCACAATCTCTCTAAAATCATCATCCCATACCAAAGAAGATAAGGTGGCACGATAGGGAGCTTCTAAATATGAATCGTGACTATATATCCAATGAACAGCCTGCTCCAAAGCACGGCGTGCCATAAAAGCAGTAGCTACAGTAGATGTCGCGATCATATTCTCAGCTTCTATACAAGGCTTTGAAAAAGATTCATACTCTTCGTTGTTTAAAAGAAAATCAAAATTTCCCATTTTTCTCTCACTTTGAATAAATAGATAGCTATATTATACTAGATTTCAAGCTATTTCTCCACAGTTTTATAACTATCCCACAAGCAAATTGTGATTTGTCGACCTGAGCTACAAAGTCTGCGAATTCGTTTTGGAGGGAAAGAGGGGGGAGGGGGAATTCTATCTTTCCAAGCTCAGATGCAGTAATCGCCATTTTAACACCACTGCCTTGTGAATTATTCTTTTGTACTTTCATATACTCACTTAACATAAATGTAAAGAACACTGGAATATACTTAGAATTATCTAACCGAATTTTCATAATAGATGGGTGCATTATACCTAGAGGGGCATCATTTGGTACTTGAAAAATTTCCCCAATTGTTCCTCTACAACTAACTATAATATCTCCACCATAAATCGAAAATCTCTTTAATTCCTTATATTTTTTTTCATCTACATACCTAGTTTCCAAATTCATTGTCTTTTTAATCGCGTGTTTTTGCTCATAAACCATACAGTATGATTTTTCTTTTTGAACAAAATACTCATTTTTTAATGAACTGCCAAAAGGACCAATAAACATTTCTTTTATAGAGTTATTTAATCTGTCAATATCAAAATTTGAATCATCCCCAAACATCTCGTTAAATCGGGATTTTACAAGATGTTCAAACTCAATCAACTGTTCTTTTCTAGTATAAATAAGTTTATCAATTTTTTTAAGAACTTTAACTTGTTTCCTCTGTATATCATACGTTGGCAAAAAAATCTCAATATCATATGCAATACTTTTAGATATTTCCTTGAATGTTGCTCCTCTTCCCAAAATATTCAAATAATTTTTTCTTGATTTTAAAAAATAATACAAATATTCATTGTTGATTTTATTTGAGCAGATAAAATTTTTAAAACCTTGATTACAATACATCTCACATCCTGAAATAGCAACTTTACCTATCGGAGCACGAGATGATAGCAAAACCGTTCCCTTAGGAAATGATTTCAATCCCGTTTTTTCAATTCCTAACTTCGTAATTTTTCGTTGTGTGTCAAAAACGATAAAATCATCATCACTAATTTCTGCAGGAGTAATCCATTTGTATTCTCCATTCCAATAATTTGGATTACTACTCTTTGGAGTTGAGCCTGTAACTATCTCACAAATTTCCCCTAACTTCACTTTCTTCATGCAACCACCTCCTCGAAATATCGGGATTTGCAGTTAAGAGATGAATTTTTGATGCGAATGTTTAACGTTGCTTTGGTTTACCATGGCATAGGCCAGGGTTGTATCAATTTTGCTGTGACCAAGTAGTTTTTGGACTTGTTCAATAGGCATTCCTTTATCAATAGCCTTAGTCGCTAGGGTTCTTCTGAATTTATGTGGATGAACCTTTTGTATTCCAAGTTTTTGTCCTAATTTTCTCAATCGAATCTCGACACCAGCAATTCCAAGTCTCTGGGCTTTTCCAAGTAGCGTTACAAAAAGAGCTGGATGACTATCTTTTCTATAATTGAGATAGTTTCTTAAATGAATTTTCGTACGAGCATCAAAATATACGGGTCTTTCCTTTTTACCTTTTCCAAAAACAACGCACTCTCTGTTTTCAAAATCAATATCAGAACGATTCAACTGGACCAGTTCTCCTACACGCATACCTGTTGATGCTAGTAGGTCAATCATTGCCAAATCTCTTAAATTTTCACAATTATCTCTCATAATTTCGAGATGTTCATCCGTATAAGTTTCTTTCACATTTTGTTCTGTCTTAATTTTTTTAATCCTTCGAATAGGATTCTTGATGATATATTCCTCTTGCTCAAGCCAAGCAAAAAAAGAGGACAATATACGCCGAATATTGTCCAAATTCGCCTTACTACAGTCCTTTTCAGACTGATAATTTGCTAAATAACTCCTTAAATCATCTGTTGTCAGTTGTGTCACAGATTCCTTAATATGATGAAACAAATTTTCAATTGTTCTCTGATAATAACGTATTGTTTTTGCGCTACAGCCCTCCACCTGCTTAGCAGTGATGAATAATTGCAACAGATTATTATTAGAATGCTTCTGCTTCTTTTTTCCATCCACTAGATGGCGCTCTAAACTCTCTCGCAATGCTAGTAATTGTTCATTATTTAAAAGGGGTAACATTTCTTGTATGATAATTGTAATTTTTGATTCCATAAATTCTCACTTTCATTATTACTCATCAATAAAAAGAGACAATATCAGTTTCTGCATTACAGAATTCTAATATTGTCTTTTCATTTTTTCTTATGCTCATTTCAATCCAGCATACTATCTTACTTTGTGACCTTTTCTCTGACAGAATATTCAGAAACCCATTTAGAATAGCTTATCATTTTTTCATCAGTTAAAGCTTCTACCGCTATAGTCACACACATATCAACCGCTTCTTCCACGGAAACAGCAAAGTGATAACCATTTAATTGTAAAAACTTCACCAAAACAAAGAAAGCTGTTCGTTTATTGGCGTTGGCAAAGACATGCTTCTTTATCAATTGGACAAATAATATTGTTGCTTTATCAAAAATTGTTGGATAAAGAGGCTTGCCAAAAACAAATTGTTCTGGTAAGTTCACAATCATATTTAACGCTGAAGGACTAACTGTTTGAATTTTCTCATTTGGAGAATACCGTTGAATTGCTAAAGCATTGATTTTTTCAATTTGCTTTTCTGTTAGATAGACTGTCATTTTTCCACCAAAGCTTTGAAAACATCGTCGTATTCATCAAAAATTGTATCCAATTTTAAGTTAAAGGCATCATCAGAAACATAAGAGACCTGATGATCCAATTCTTCAGGAGTAAAGATAATTTCGCCACTTGGTAACAATTTTGCTTCATATTTAACACCACTTGGAATATTGAATTCGCTTGGAATCGTAATGGTGATTGAATTTCCTTGTTTTCTTGTTTTTACGACCATCTGATTTCCTCCTTTGAAGTATTATAACAAATAATTACGGTAATTACAACGATAGTGTAAACTGCTATCTCAAATCTTAACCAAAATACTCCTGCATAAGTGATTTTTTCAAGGTTTCCAATTCTTCCAGAGATTTTTGAATTGCCAATTGTGATTTGTCAACCTGAGCTACAAAGTCTGCGAATTCGTTTTGGAGGGAAAGAGGGGGGAGAATCAGTTCAAAATTTTTAATCAGTTGACCGTTTAAATTAGGTTGATTTCCTCCTCGTCCAAGTTCTCGTAATTCGCTATACCTTAGCATTAATTGATGCCAAATAAAAACTGGATTGTCTATTTCATTTGGAAATATAGCACCACATGCTTGGTTGCTAGTAGATTCAACTTTGAGGATTGCACTTCTTCCTCTTGTTTGTCCTTGACCATACATAGCAATTAATATTGTATTAACTGGAAAAAGTTTAAGAGATGTATTCTCTAAGGCAAATTTTGTGATTTTTTCCTCAGTTTCCGTAATTTCTTTATTTATTACCTCAGTTGTTTTTACCCAATTAATCGTTCCGCTATCCCAATATAATTTATTATCTCTTGATGGTGTACTTCCACTAGAAAGTTCAAATTTTTCACCTATTTTATATTTGGGGAATAATGTAGTATAAAAATCCCCAAACATCTCGTTAAATCGGGATTTTACAAGATGTTCAAACTCAATCAACTGTTCTTTTCTAGTATAAATAAGTTTATCAATTTTTTTAAGAACTTTAACTTGTTTCCTCTGTATATCATACGTTGGCAAAAAAATCTCAATATCATATGCAATACTTTTAGATATTTCCTTGAATGTTGCTCCTCTTCCCAAAATATTCAAATAATTTTTTCTTGATTTTAAAAAATAATACAAATATTCATTGTTGATTTTATTTGAGCAGATAAAATTTTTAAAACCTTGATTACAATACATCTCACATCCTGAAATAGCAACTTTACCTATCGGAGCACGAGATGATAGCAAAACCGTTCCCTTAGGAAATGATTTCAATCCCGTTTTTTCAATTCCTAACTTCGTAATTTTTCGTTGTGTGTCAAAAACGATAAAATCATCATCACTAATTTCTGCAGGAGTAATCCATTTGTATTCTCCATTCCAATAATTTGGATTACTACTCTTTGGAGTTGAGCCTGTAACTATCTCACAAATTTCCCCTAACTTCACTTTCTTCATGCAACCACCTCCTCGAAATATCGGGATTTGACGAGCTCGTTATATTTCTCTGACTGTTTTTTACGAAAATTATAAATCTGCCTTATAGTATCCAGTTTCTTTGATATTATCTTCTGTTCTTGTATATCAGGCAAGAAAAACGAGATATTTTTAATTTTAGCAACTGAAAGATGTTTTACCGTTACAAAAGGAGTCTTGTCTTCAATTTCTTTCAAAAATTTAGGTATTATCCAAGAAAGATAACCTTCATCCACATTTTCATCAGTTATTCTTAACTTACAAACACGTTGATTAAGTAGTGCCAAATCTCCTTCCCATTTTTTCATTATAAAACTACCATCCATTGTAATCAATAAATCTCCCCTATGAATAAGATATTCTTCTGGAAAATCTCCTTCAAAGTAGGTATCAGAAAAACCTCTTTCTACATCTCGAATTCGTATTAAGGGGAGACCGATTTTTTTATCGTTAAATTGTGATGATTTAAAAGCGTAACCAGATAAAATCTCACAAACTTCCCCCAACTTCACTTTTTTCATACCTGTATCTCCCTACTTGAGCAATTCCTCTAACTCTGCTAATCCAGCTTGAATTTCTTTTTCTAGATCATTAATTTTCTTTAAGATGACTTCTGTTGGTTCATACTCAACTTTTTCATACTCAATTTCTTTGTATTTATTGATCGATAAATCATAATCATTATCCTTTATCTCATCGACTGGAACAAAGAAAGACTGGTCCGTTCTCTTACGTTCTGCTTCGTTGTCGAGTTGATGGAAACGTTCGATAATATCTGGAATATCATTATCACTGATCGGTTGTCGTTTATCATCCAAACTTAAACCATCTGCTTTCATATCGTAAAACCAGACCTTATCCGTTCCACCATTTCCAGTTTTTGTAAAGATGAGAATGGCAGTTGAAACTCCAGCATAAGGTTTGAAAACGCCACTTGGCATTGATATTACAGCATCCAATTTATGATTCTCTACAATTTCCTGACGAATTCCTTTATGGGCTTTAGAAGAACCAAAGAGGACACCGTCAGGTACAATAACTGCTGCACGTCCCCCTGGTTTCAATGTACGCAAGAAAAGAGCAAGGAAAAGTAATTCTGTTTTTTTGGTTTTTACAGTTGCAAGGAGATCATTTGAAGTTGAATCGTAGTCAAGTGACCCTTTAAATGGAGGATTTGCTAGAACTAAAGTGTATTTATCTGCTTCTTCATTATCTTGAGATAGTGAGTCAAGATAACTAATTTGTGGATTTTCCACTCCATGCAGCATCATATTCATTGCACCAAGTCTAAGCATGGTTGTATCCGTATCATTTCCATGAAACATATTGTTATGAAAATGGTTGATATTATCTGGATTGGTTTCCCATTCATCTTTTTTACGCTTTAGGTAGCGGCTAGCAGATACTAAGAAACCAGCAGACCCCATAGCAGGATCTGAGATAATATCCTTGATAGTTGGTTGCATCAACTCAACCATCATATCGATGATGTGACGAGGTGTACGGAATTGTCCATTTTTACCTGCGGTTGACAATTTTGATAGCAGATATTCATAGATGTCGCCAATATCATTAATTCCCTGTGTGTCATTATCAAAATCTATATCTGACCCTCTAGTTGGAAATTCATCTAATATAGAAATCACCTTTTGGAGCGTAGCAGGTTTATTAATTTGAAAGATAGCTTCTCGCATATAACGTGAAAAAGCTGTATCATCAGTATCACCCTTAAGATTCTTCATAAATGGAAAAATCTCCTGTGTCATTAAACGATAGACTTCCTGAGCATCTCCCATATTTTTAAAAGTCGACCAACGGTATTCAGGTTTGTCTTTTGGAAAAATTCCCTCATAAGAAATTCCTAGAAACTCAGCATCGCTTTCGCGTCCAAGCTCGACACTATCCAAATCCTTCATAAACAGAAGATAAGTCAATTGTTCAATATTTGTTAGAGGATTTGCATTTCCTTCAGTCCACAACATTTCCCACAGCTGATCAATTTTATTTTTTAATTCGCCTGTAATCATACTAGTCTCTTTTCTTTGGTTTTAAAGTTATGAATATCACTATTTTAACAGATTTTCAATTAAGCTTCAATTATGTTTCTCAATATAAAAATTTCTTTCAAAAATAAAAAAGCGAACACAAAATATGGTTCACTTTTTTAAACTTTCCTACTCTCCATCCTTCCAGTTCCGAGCAATCTCTTCATCTTTCTGGAGTTGGTCTACCAGTTCCTCTACGGAGTCAAATTTGACCATATCGCGAACACGGTCCAGCCAGTAGACCATGACTGTCTCACCGTAAATATCATCTGAAAAGTCAAAAATATTGACTTCAAAACGTGGTTCTTCTCCATCAAAGGTGACATTTTTGCCAACGCTCGCCATTCCACGATATCTCTGACGTTGCGCCTCGACATCGACTACATAAACACCGTCAGCTGGCATGTAAGTTCGGTCTCTTAGGACTAGATTGGCTGTTGGATAACCAATAGTCCGCCCACGGGCATTCCCATGAACGACCATCCCACGAGATGGGAGAGGTGTGCCGAGCAGATGATTGACTTCCTTTACATCTCCATCAAGAATTGCCTGGCGAATCCGTGTAGAACTAATCTTGCCCTTTTCATCCTCAACTGGAGGAACAATGATGATCTCTCCATCAAAATAGTCCTTCAGTTCATCCGCGGTTTTCTTATCTGAACCAAACGTGTAATCAAATCCCGCTACGATAATCGCTGGTTTTAAAGCTCGAACATAGGTATCAAAGAATTCCTGCCCTGTTAGATTGGCAAATTTGCTACTAAAGTCAAGTAAGAAAAGAGCCTCTACCCCATGCCATTTCATCTTGTGCTCCCGTTCCTCATGGTTGACAATATGAAGCATGAGCTCAGGTTGGTAAGGTTGTAAAGCAAGTTTTGGCGACTCCGTAAAGGTCATCACGACAACTGGCAGATAATCCTTCATAGAAGCCTTACTGGCCACTTCAAAAAGTTTCTGATGCCCCTTGTGGATGCCATCAAAATAACCTAGTACAAGGACTGTATTACCTGGTACTGCAATATCTTTTTCGTTCTTAATAGGTACTGTTGTAATCATGAAACTATTATATCATAGAGAAAGTCTTTTCGCTAAGAGGAAATCCCAAATGTCGTTTTTTGCGCCTGAACTGACCGTAAGAGAAAATTTAGCACTTTAGTTTTAAAAAATAGCACCTCCTAAGAGATGCTATCATTTGGTAACTAGTCTACGGTCTCTTCCAAATCTTTTAGCTTAACGGAAACAATCTTAGAAACACCTGATTCTTGCATGGTAACTCCATAGATAGAGTCCGCTGCCGCCATCGTTCCCTTACGGTGGGTCACGACGATAAACTGACTATCCTTGTCAAAACGATTGAGGTAATCCCCAAAGCGTTTAACATTGGCTTCGTCTAGTGCCGCCTCTACCTCGTCCAAGATAACGAAAGGAATAGTCTTAACTCGGATGATTGAGAAAAGCAGAGCCAGAGCTGATAGGGCTTTCTCGCCACCACTCATGAGGTTGAGAGATTGGATTTTCTTACCTGGTGGTTGAACAGAAATCTCCACACCAGCTGTTAAAAGATCGCCCTCAGTCAATATCAAGTCTGCCTGACCACCGCCAAACATCTGTCTAAAGGTCACTTTGAAGGACTCACGAATAGCCTCAAAGGTTGATTTGAAGCGCTCCTTAACCTCATCATTCATCGCTGTGATAGTCTCAAGGAGTAGGTTTTTCGCAGACAAAATATCATCTCGTTGGCTATTTAGGAAATCCAAACGATTGTGGACTTCTTCGTACTGGTCAATAGCATCTAAGTTGACAGGACCCAGTGAGCGAATAGCCTTCTCTAAATCATTAACCTCTTGCTCTGCCAGAGTGAGATTTTCCAGTTCATGCGCTTTTTCTAGAGCCTCATTATAGCTGATCTGGTACTGGTCTGTTAATTGAGCTTGTAGATAGCGCAAGCGTTCGCTGACCTTTTCCTTCTTAGCTTCAGCACGTGTTTGTTTGCGAATCCACTCCTCATTCTGCTGGCGAGCTTGGTCTAAATGACTGGCAATATCATCCAGTTGACCCTCGATATCATCCAACTCAAACTGCTTGCGTATCAAACCTTGTTGGAGGTTTGTTTTCTGAGTTTTGGCCTCTTCCGCCTGCTGACTTAGCATATCCGTATCAACCTTCTCAAGATTATCAACCTTTTCTTGGAGAAGACGCTGGATTTCCTCTTGTTCGAGATTGAGGTTATCCAATTCCTTACCTAGGCGTTCAATATCAGTCACTTCGTACCGCTTTTGTCCTTGCAGTTCTGACTTAAGCAAGCGTGCTTGCGCTACTTGTTCCTGCAAGTTTTGATAACGTTCTTGAATAGCGTTTTTATTAGACTTAATTTCTTCAATCTCAGCTTCCAGATTTTGCTTTTCACTGGCGATAGTAGCAAGGCGCTCTTGGCATTTTTCCTTGTCCGCTTGCCAATCTCCTTCAGATAGGCGATTTAATTCCTCTTCTTGAAGTTTCCAAAGCGTTTCCAGTTCTTCGACCTGCTGATTGGTTTGTTGATAAGCAAGATACAAGCCTTGCTCCTGAATACGAGCTTGCTCACCTTGAGATTTGATAGCTTCTAACCTTTCTGCCAATACCGCCATCTCATCTTGCAAGGTCTTCAAACTCGCTTCTTCTGACCGCAGATTAGCTTCTTCTTCAGCAATTTCTTTTTGTAATTGCTCTAGTTCTGGCTTGATGAAGATACTGTTATTTTGACGATTAGCACCACCCGCGTAGGA
>ERZ772972.265-NODE-265-length-19579-cov-19.445964_pt1 | contig 19579 bp, 17 predicted proteins | sample MGYA00580673_ERZ772972 | MGnify/ENA primary metagenome ERZ772972 (study PRJEB29015, sample SAMEA2738051) | human oral metagenome | biome: human oral; feature: human-associated habitat; material: saliva | place: China | collected 2229 ... | reverse complement strand
TGACGTTCCGTAACCATCTCGTCACTCCTCTCTGATAGATCTTTTTTAGCACTCGGGACATCCAAGTGCTAACTTATGATTCTATTATACACCCTTAGAAAAGAATGTCAAGACAAAAACTCAAAAAATTAGCACTCTTTTACCAAGAGTGCTAAAAATCAGTCTGAGGACCTAGAAACTATTGTCAATCAACCAGATATTTCCGTTTAAGTCTATAAAAACTATAGATTAGATAAGTAATCATGAGAGCATATAGGGCAAAAATAAGGAAGAAAGACCGAGAGAGACTTTCGCGAAACAAGCTCATACAAATAACTAGACCGCTAGAGATAGAAACTGTAGATGTACGAAGTCTAGATTTCACATCAGCCCACCGAAGACGATTGTCCATGAAAGAATGAACATTTAAATCTACATCACAAGTTGCTTTTCGAAAAACAGTATAAGAACAATTTTCCACAAATTCCCATCCTCTATCCTTAATACTTTGTAAATCTACCTCATTTTTTCTAAGGTAGCTAGTATTCCACACACGGTAAATTACATCATCTGGTCGGCATGGTTCAAAATAGAAAAAGCCAAAACGATTCGATTTAAATTTCCAACCTTTCAAATGCATCTCATGCAAATAATCTTCTACCTTATCCAAATCAAAAATGGTAAACATTCGAAATTGTACTTTGCTATTCATTGTCTAACCTCCAAAATGGTTTTATTTATCAGATAATTCTTTCCACTTTTGAAACAATCTCCAAAAAATATAAGAAATCTGAATCGTGAAAACTATCAATAAAGTACAGTCTATGATAACAATCAAAAACATTCCCCAACTGAAAGAACTACCTCCACTGACAAACTTTGAGAAAACCGGTAGTAGCGCTAAAAAGAGAAGCAAAATAGGAAGCATCCGCATTGTTAAAATCTTCTTGACCATTGCTAACTTCCCGGCCGCGTCATTATAAATTTCAAACTCGGCATCCGACTCAACTCCAGAATAAAGCTTTCTAAAGTAGGAAAAACCATTAAAGTCTGTAATATGCTCCCACCCACAATCTTTAAATAGTTGTAAATAGGAAGCTCTCTCTGACTTTTTCATAGGATAAAAGTCCAACTGATAAACCACCTGCTCCGGTTGGCACTTTTCAAAAGTATACTTAACCGCAACTACTAAGTTAGAATAACTTACTTCCTTAAGTTTCCAGCCCTGAGCATGCATTTCTCCGAGATAGAGAGCCTCTCTATCATAATCCGCAATGGTAGCAATTCTATAAACAACTTTCTTTTCCATCAAAGCTCCTCCCGACTGTTTCTATAGAGCCGCTCAATACGTTTCAACTCAATCTCTAAAACTTTTCGACCCAAGTCTGTTATCTGATAGATTTTACGTTTTTCCTCTTCTCGGACAAAAGAAACCAAACCATCCTTTTCCATCTTTGATAGGGTTCCATACATAGTTCCAGGACTAATGGATACTTGCGAATCTGTCATCTCTTTGACCTTTTGTGTAATACCATAACCATGGTTCTCCTTTTGCAGACAGAATAGAATATAAAAACCCGTTTCAGTCATGGGAAGGTAGACACGCCTAATCTTATCTGTTAATTCCATTTAATCAGACCTCCTATTTAGTTCGATATATCGCACCTCGTTATATAAAATATATCACACCTCGATATAAATTGCAAGAAAAAAAGATCGTCCTCACGGACAATCTTTCTGATTTATCATTAGTATAGATCTAGGTAGTTATCAATTTCCCATTGTGAAACGAAGGTTGCATAGCTTGCCCACTCAATTCGTTTGGCTTCAAGGAAGCTAGTGTAGATGTGTTCACCTAGAGCTGCTTTAACCACTTCGTCTTCTGTCATGGCCTTCAAAGCGTTGTGAAGAGTTGATGGAAGGTCTGTGATGCCAGCCTCTTTACGCTCTTCTGCAGTCATGATATAGATGTTTTCTTCGATTGGCGCTGGTGCTTCGATTTTGTTTTCAATACCGTGCAAACCAACTTCCAAAAGAACAGCCATTGCGATATATGGATTTGCCATTGGGTCTACTGAGCGCAATTCAAGTCGAGTTCCCATACCACGTGTAGCTGGAACGCGGACAAGCGGTGAACGGTTACGACCAGCCCAAGCGATGTAAACCGGCGCTTCGTAGCCTGGAACCAAACGTTTGTATGAGTTAACTGTCGGGTTCATGATAGCTGTGTAATTGTAAGCGTGCTTGATCAAACCACCAAGGAAATGATAGGCTGTTTCTGACAATTGCATTCCTTTTGGATCATTTGGATCAAAGAAGGCGTTGTTCCCTTCATCATCAAACAAGGACATATTGCAGTGCATTCCTGAACCAGCGATACCAAATTTAGGTTTAGCCATAAAGGTTGCATACAAACCATGTTTACGCGCAATTGTCTTTACAACAAGTTTAAAGATTTGAATCTTGTCACATGCACGAAGAACTTCATCGTACTTAAAGTCAATCTCATGTTGACCTACGGCAACTTCGTGGTGACTGGCTTCTACTTCAAATCCCATTTTAGTCAAGACATTTACAATCTCACGACGGGTATTATCAGCAAGGTCTGTAGGCGCCAAATCAAAGTAACCACCCTTGTCATTCACCTCAAGAGTTGGGTCTCCATTTTCATCAAGCTTGAATAGGAAGAATTCTGGTTCCGGACCAAGGTTGAAAGATTTGAATCCAACTTTCTCCATGTGATGAAGAGCTCGTTTAAGGTTGCTTCGAGGATCTCCAGCAAATGGCTCTCCTTCTGTTGTATAGACATCACAGATCAATCCTGCGACACTACCGTTCTCATCTCCCCAAGGGAAGACAGTCCATGTGTCCAGGTCAGGGTACAAGTACATATCTGATTCATTGATACGAACAAACCCTTCAATAGAAGATCCATCAAACATAGCCTTGTTTGACAAGACCTTGTCTAGTTGTTCATCTGTAGCAGGAATTTCGACGTTTTTCATTGTTCCCAAAATATCTGAAAACATGAGACGGATAAAGGTTACATTTTTTTCCTTAACTTCACGACGAATATCTGCAGCTGTGATTGGCATGGTTTTTCTCCTTATATATGACGACTAGCGGTTGCCTAACCGCGACCAAAAGGTGATTGTTGAGAAGCAAAGCGACTTTGTTGAAGAACCTCATTCCGAAGTGCTCGACGCACCTCAGTTTGACTGACTGGTTTCTTGGCTTTCGCCTCACGTTCGGCATATTTTTTCTTGATAGCAGCAATGTTCAGACCTTCAGAGATATAGTCCTTAATCTCAAGCAACCGATCCATATCATTTAAAGAATACATCCGGCGGTTACCTTCGTTGCGATCAGGTTTTATCAACTCCTGATCTTCATAATAACGAATTTGACGCGCCGAAAGATCGGTCAGCTTCATAACACTACCAATGGGGAAAACTGCCATATTGCGACGAAATTCTTTTTCCTTCATGTGCACTTCCTCTTCTTTCTGTCTATTATAGTCTAAAAAAATTCAATCGTCAATTGTTAATGTCATATCTTGTGACATTATTTTATTTTTTCTGTATGAGACTCCGCAAGCGATCAATATCATAATTTACTAGAATTGCTACAAAAACTCCCATAAAAGTCTCAAAAACTCGAGCAAACACGTACAAAACAGTCTCTCCGCTTGGAATTGATAGGGTAATAATCAGCATGGCTGCAACTCCCCCAATGACCCCTGACTTATTGTTCATGGCAACATTTGTCATGATGGTTAACATGGTACATATCGGAACCACAAGGAGAGTTACCCAAAAGGCTCCATGAAAAAAGTTGTTCAAGAGAAAGAAAATCAGCGCATAAAAACCACCGATACTATTCCCTAAAATACGTGATGTCCCAAAGTGGACACTCTTATCAAAGTCTTCTCTCAAGCTAAAAACGGCTGTAAGAGCTCCAATCTGAAGTCCCTTCCATCCAAAAAAACCAAAAATCATGAGGACTAGAAAGACGGCGATTCCTGTTTTGAACGTCCGCATCCCTAATTTAAACTTAGATTTGTCAAATTTATATTTTTTAAAATAACTCATAGTCTCAACTTTCTCTCTCCATTTTATCATAATTTTACTTATTTGAGAGAGCTTGGTTAGAAATTAGATGAATTCCTCACAAAAAAGAGAAGGAGTTAAATCCTTCTCTATTTTTTCAATTGTTTTCTTCCAGACTAGAATAAGTACAAGAAAGCTAAGGCCAGTAAACTAGCGACTAAGCCAACTCCCCAGAAGAAGAAATCGACTTTCCATTCGCTCCAAGCTTGACCTTTTCCTGTAAAACCACCTAGTTCAAAATGGTGATGAACTGGGGTCATGCGGAAGATACGCTTGCCACCACTAATCTTAAAGTAGCTAACCTGCATCATGACAGATGTTGTTTCAAAGACATACACTAGACCAATCAATAGAAGAGTCCACTCTTGGTGAAGTGCCATTGAGATAGCTGCTAACATTCCCCCAAGGGCTAGACTTCCTACGTCCCCCATAAAGACTTTAGCTGGCTTATGGTTAAAGACAAAGAAACCAAGCAAGCCACCAATCATGGCTAGAATCACAAGTAGGATATCCAACTGATTTTGCACATAGGCGATGATACCATAAGCAGATAGGCTAATCACTACTGAGATACTTGCCAAACCATCAATCCCATCTGTCAAGTTAACCGCATTTGAGAAACCAACCAACCAAAAGAGGGCAAAGAAGATGTAAAAGACTCCTAGATGCAAAGGAAAACCAAAGACATTGAGCATGTCTCCACCTCTTTCGTAAAAGAAGTAGAAAACTACTCCTCCCACTAACTGAAGCAGGAGTTTTTGCTTGGGATTTAGGCCTTCATTGATTTTACGAAAGACCTTGAGGAAGTCATCCAAGAAACCAACCAACCCATATAAGACTAGGATAAAGAGAATCATCCCAACATTGTTGGTTAATTGGTTACTCAAAAGGGCAAGAACAAAACTGACCAAGACTCCTGTAATTAGAAAGACAATCCCTCCCATTGTAGGTGTCCCAGCTTTAGCTTGGTGCTGTTTGACATCCTCATGCATTTGCTGACCTGTAATCTGCGCTTTTCTGTAAAAACGGATAAAGGCTGGAATGCCAATGACTGTTAGAACAAAGGCAGAGATTCCAGCAAGGATAGACATAAGCATACTAATCTCCTAATGTTACTTTTAATTTCTTTAAATCTTTCAAGACTGTATTGGCACGAACGCTCTGTTTGGTAACAGTGTCTCCGCTACCTTCAAATTCGACTTCCAGATTCAACCATTTGGCTAAAGTTTCCACATTTTTCTTGGTCCATCCGTATAAATCAGGCATTTCTTCAACCTGGTCAGAAAGAAGTAATATTTGCTCATTAGCGTCCAAGTTAGTCCCTTCTGCCACTGAGCTCTCTTTAATTTTTGTCCCTGAGCCAATAACGATTGGTTGTACAAGATTGCGTCGTAATTCCTCTGCCATATCACCAGGACTATAATCATCAGTTTTTGGCATAGCATAACTAGTTGTAGTTGTAACTTGATCCAGATTTTTAGCTGTTGACTGTAGATTAAGAGATTCTTTCATGGCAGAAGCTCGTTCAAGAATAGGATTAGCAAATTCTCCAAACCAAGGGTTAGAAAAGTGTTCTGGTTGTTGAACTGTCACGTAAAGAATAAAGTCTGGATTTTCAGAAGGATGCATGGTTACTACAGAAAAGATATAATTGGTTTTCCCAACTAAGTATCCACCTTTTTGCTCATCTGCAATTTGAGCTGTTCCAGATTTTACAGCAACAGTCTGACCAGGTACAGTAACGATTGGTTTACCAGTAATTTTATTGTACATGGTACCATGGACAGGGTCTGTACCAACCAAAATCATATTCTCGCGAGTCAAACTAGCTGCTTCTTTAGATACAGGATTACCTACAACCTCTCTTTGTGATTTACGAACAGTCTGATCATTTGGATCATAGAGGGCACTAATAAACTTCGGTTCTAGCATAACCCCATCATTAGCAATGGCTGTAAAAGCGCGGAGCATCTGGGTGTGGGTAACAGAGATACCTTGACCAAAAGCACTCATGGCAATATTAACGACGTTATCTGCAGGTAGTTGTCCAGCATACTCATCGGGCATTCCAAAACGAGTTGGAACCCCAAACTTAAATCGATTGAGGTATTCTAACCAAGTAGCATCCCCCATCTTTTGTTCGAGCAAAGTCATACCCACATTACTTGAGTGAGCAAACCCTTGTAAGTAAGTCATTATACTTCCAGCTGATAAGCCTTCATTAACATCCCAGTCCCTGATAGTTGCATCTGCCACCTTCAACTCACTGCTATTAAAATATTCTCCCCCGGAGAATGTTCCGTTGTCAATAGATGCCGCTAAAGTCATAACTTTCATGGTTGAACCAGGTTCGTAATTGCTCTGATATAAAAGGTCTCGCCAAACAAAATCCTCAGTAATACCTTCTTTTGTATCCGCATCAAAAGTTGGTCTCTGAGTCGTTGCCAAAATTTCCCCTGTCTTAGCACTAACCAAGGTAGCATTCATATACTTGCCTTTTAGTTTTTCTTGGAAGGCATCCATTTGACTTTCCATAAAGGACTGCAAAGGACTAGATAGGGTCGTATAGACGTCTTTCCCGTTTACCGTTTGTTGGGTAACTTGCTCCGTACCTGGAACAATATTTCCTAAGCGGTCTTTTTCATAGGTAATGATACCATCTGTTCCCGCTAACAAGCTATTCAAGGAACTTTCGACACCAGACGTCCCAATGAGACTTTTCGTGCCATCTTCATTTTCATGTAACTGTGCTAAACCAATAAAGGATGATGCAAATTTCCCATTTGGATAACTTCTATTTGGACTAGTCGTAAAATTAATACCCTCAACCTTAGCGGCTTCCAAGTCCTGTTTAATGGACATCATATTAGCATAGGTAATCCCATTTCCTTTAGCACCAAAAGAAACTTGTTTGAGATTCGGTTGAGAGAGTTGGTCTTTGACGTAAGTCTCCTCCATATCTAAGTATTTATGAAAAATTTCTGCGACTGTGTTGTACTGAGATTCTTCTACATAAAGAACATCTCCGTTAGCTGACTTATATTCTTTATCTATTACAGCATAGACATTATAGGAGGTCGCATCTTCTGCTATAGGAGTTCCATTACGATCATAAATAGTTCCTCTCTTTGCAGGAACCGTTTTGGTTGTTTGGTGAACCCTGTCTGCTTCCTTGACCAAGTCAACACCAAACTTTGTACCAGTACCAATAATCACCGCAAAATTAACCAAAAAAACAGCAAAGAGAAAGACGGCCAAGAGGCTCAAATTCTTTCCCACTCGTCTGCGATTTTCTTCTGGATTTTTACGATTCTTAATGGCAAAGCGTATTATTCTTTCTTTCCAGGTTTTCATATACTACTCCGCCGATCGGATATTTTCATTATTTAACTGCAACTCTTGCGAGTCGGCAATTCCTGTCAAGCGTTCTGATCGGATCAATTCATTGACTTCTTGCTTGGCATCATCTAGTTCGGTCTTCTTTTCTTCGATTTGATTATTAACTGTTGTTAACTCACTCTGAACTTGCAGGAGTTTTGTTTGCATATAGACAACACTTACTGCTAAGATCAGGGCTGTGATAGCAATTGAAAGGTAAAAGGCCTTTTCAACCCGCGAAAATCTTTTGAACCGCGCTTGCAGTAATTGGCTGGTCGTTTCTTTTCTTTCTGGCATTTTTTCCTCTTACTTGTGAATTTTTCTAGCTACTCGTAGCTTGGCTGAGTGGGAACGGTTATTGGCTTCCAACTCTTCTTTACTCGGTAAAATCGGTTTACGGGATACTAATTCCATCTTAGGCTTGAGTTCGTCTGGGATGAAAGGCAAACCTTTGGGAACTTCCACTGTTGAAGCTTCCTTAAATAGTTGCTTAGTCAAGCGATCTTCCAGAGAATGGAAGGTAATGACTGATATTCTACCACCTAGAGCCAGCATCTCCATGGCTTGCTGGATAGACTCGTCAGCTGCTCCCAACTCATCATTAACTTCGATACGAATAGCCTGGAAAATCTGCTTAGCTGGGTGCCCTTTTTTCTTAAGCTCTTTCGCAGGCTTGGCCGATTTGATAATCTCTGCCAATTCGGTTGTCGTCTCAATCGGTTTCTGTTCACGTGCCTGTTCAATTTTTCGAGCAATCTGTTTGGAAAACTTATCTTCTCCATATTTGAAAAAGATTCGAACCAATTCATGATAGTCATAATGATTAACGACTTCATAAGCAGTCAAATTAGCTTCCTGATTCATCCGCATATCCAGCGGCGCATCCTTCTTATATGAAAAGCCACGTTCACGCTGATCTAGTTGCGGACTCGATACTCCTAAATCATAACAGATTCCATCTATTTCTTGGACCCCAGCTTCATGCAATCTAACCCTTAAGTTACGAAAATTGTCCTTAATAAAAGTGACCATCCCTTTTTCGATATAAGGAGATAGACGTTTTTGCGCATTGTCAATAGCGTTTTGGTCCTGATCAAAGGCATACAGATGCCCTTTCTCACTTAGTTTACTTAATAAATACTCGCTGTGGCCCGCTCCACCCAAAGTCGCATCAACATAAATACCGTCAGGTTTTACATCTAGCATATCAATTGTTTCATAAAGCATAACCGTTACATGATGAAATTCTTTAGTCATATCTTATCTATTTTACCATAATTCTGACAAGCTTGCACCCGCTAGACTACAAACCTTTTTTGCTTGTTATTCTTCGTAGTTGGCGAGTTTCTCAGCAACTTGAGCATAATTTACATGGTCCTTAGGATTTAACTGTCTATGAATAGCATCTGCAACAGCTCTTGGTATACCAACTTCCACTATTTCATCCACACTGGCTTCCTTAATTTTTGTTAGAGACTTAAAATACTTCATTAAATTCTGCTTGCGTTTGGGACCCAAACCTTCAATTCCATCCAATTGAGAGGAGAAGGAATTTTTAGAACGGAGTTGCCGGTGAAAGGTAATGGCAAAACGGTGCACCTCATCTTGAATGCGTTGGAGGAGGAAAAATTCCTGAGAATTGCGAGACAACTCTACCACTTCAAGAGGATCTCCAAAGAGCAACTCGTGAGTTTGGTGTTTGTCATTCTTTTGAAGTCCTGCAATGGGAATGTCTAAGCCCAACTCTTCTTGAATAACCTGCTTAGCAATGTTAACCTGTCCCTGACCACCATCGATGACGATTAGATCTGGCGGTGTCAAACCGTCACGCTGGACCCGTCCATAACGTCTACGAATGACCTCTCGCATACTTGCATAGTCATCTGGTCCGACCACAGTCTTGATTTTATACTTGCGGTAATCCTTCTTGCTCGGTTTCCCGTTGACAAAAACAACCATAGCAGAGACTGGACTAGTCCCCATAATATTAGAGTTATCAAAAGACTCGATACGGACTGGGGTTGGAATTTGTAGAAGTCGTCCCAGATTTTCAATAGCTCCTTGAGTCTTTTCAACTGATTTCTCTAACAGATTAAACTTCTGCTCTAAACTAACACGAGCGTTTTTGATAGCCAGATTAACCAGCTGCTTCTTCTCCCCTCGCTGGGGCTTGAGGACCTTGGTATCCACCAAAGCCTTGATAGCTTCTTCGTCAATGTCCTGAGGAATCAAAATTTCATTGGGAATAAGGTGAGATTTTTCTTGATAAAACTGTCCCACATAGGTCAAAAAATCCTCATCTGGATCATTATAATAAGGAAAGAGGTTGACATCACGCTCAATCAATTTGCCCTGACGGACAAAGAAGACCTGAACACACATCCAGCCCTTATCCACATAGTAACCAAAGACATCACGGTTTTGGAGGTCTTTAGCCATGACTCGTTGCTTAGTCCGAAGGGTGCCAATGGCCTGAATCAAATCACGGTATTCCGCTGCACGTTCAAACTCCATACTTTGGGCTGCCACAGCCATCTTACTCTTGAGTTCATCGATTATTTTGTCGTCTTGTCCCTTGAGAAAATCAGAAACTTCTTGGGACATTGCTTTAAAATAGGCTTCATCCTTTCGACAAACTGTATGAGCCATACACTGGCCGATATGGTAGTAAAAACAGACCTTAGAAGGAGGATTGGTACACTTACGAAAAGGGAAAATCCGATCCAATAGCCGTTTGATTTCATTGGCTGCCCCCACATCCGGATAGGGACCAAAGTATAATCCTCCATCCTTCTTGACCTGACGAGTGATAATTAGTCGAGGATAGCGCTCATTGGTGATTTTGATGAAAGGATAGGACTTATCGTCCTTGAGCATAATATTGTATTTAGGCTTGTTTTCCTTGATGAGGTTGATTTCCAGAAGGAGGGCTTCAATATTAGACTCCGTGACAATAAACTCAAAATCCACAATTTCAGACACCAGGGCTTCTGTCTTGGTATCATGGCTCCCACGGAAGTAGGACCGCACCCGATTGCGCAGATTTTTAGCCTTTCCTACATAAATGATAGTGCCGTTTTTATCTTTGTGAATGTAACAACCAGGGCTAGTCGGCAAGAGCTCCAGTTTTGATTTGATTAAGTTATTCATAGTTCCATTATAGCAAAAAGCCCCCTGTATTGCTTAAATCAGAGAGCTCCAGTTTCCTTAGAAAATCACTTATTCCCCAGACTCATATAGTTCTTGAACGTCTTTTACATCTTGAGCTTGGATTCCATAATAGGAGCCTGCTGGTTGCATAACCGAAACTTCATTGGTGTGTTCCAAACCAATCGCATGACCTAGTTCATGCTCTGCTGTATGCATGATACGATCATAGCTATAACCATAGTTTGGATTGGATAGATAATAATGATTCAAGCGAACGGTCACTGAAATGAATTGTTTGGTAAGGAGATTTGTCTGACTCTCCGCCTCACCTGCTACAGCTGTCGAACCATCATTCATTTCGGTAGCGAAAATATTGGCCTGATCCGGTTCGGTTACAAGCTCAAAGTTAAAAGCCCCTGTCTGGTTCCAGTTAGCAATTGCTTCACGGTAGGCCTTTTGGAAAGTGGCATCCATTTGAGGATCAATATAGATAGTTGCTTGCGCCTTTGACCATTTCGCTCCTGAACCCTGATGATGATCTATCTGAGACAAGTCTTGTAACTTACCAGTCTCTTGCCATTGGTGCCAACCTGATTGGCCGACTTGAACAAGATTGCTTACTTGATTGAAGACACCTGATAAATCGCCTGTCACATACCAGAGAATTCCAAAAGTAATGAGAATTAAGAGTATAAGTGTCCACATAAGGCGCCAAAACATACGCAAAATTCCTAGTAAAAATCGATATAAAACACGAATAATCCAGCCCATGATTTCCCGCCTTTCTAAAAAATAAGAACCCATCTTTGAGTAATGGATTGCCATTCTAAAGATAGGTTCTCTATTTTACTGGAGAAAACTAAAAGAAATCTAAAAGTACTTCTTTTACTTATCTCCCCATTAATTTTTTCAAAATTTGTAAACACTTAAACTTGAACGGGTTTGGATAATATCGGAAAGTGCCTGATTTACGAACAATATAGCCATTGAAATTCTGCTTAAAGCGTAGAACTCCATCGCTACCATCAAAGAGGCCTTGGATACCAAAAAAGTTATATGTAGGAATATTCTTTTGTAATGCCTGCTTCATAGCATAATATTGAAGTAAAAATGGAGCAGAAAACTTTTGAAGATCAGCATAAGAGCCTCCGAACAAATACGTTGCTTCCGAGTTAGTATATATTATCAGAGCGCAAGCTAATAGGATTCTTTCTGAATCAGTAGGCAAAGAATTTAGAAAATCCAATTTCTTTTGTATCGCTTGATACTGTTGCTTGAAATTCTTTGACTTTTCATCAAGGCTAGCCTGTTTCATATTAAGAGCTTCGATTGATTGTTTAGGATTCACCTCTGCAATTAGAAAAGCTGACTTATCCTCAAAAATATCATACAATTTACAGTAATAATCTAAATCCTTATCCTTAAAACCTTGCCTTTGCCCAGTTTCTTCGATAATTTTTTTGAATAGTGGAATTTCCTCTCTTTCAGCACTTCGAATGGTAACACCATAATCAAGTGAGGATTGAATGTTTCTAGAACTATTCTTATTAAAAGATTTCAACAAAGATTCTTCATCGAAACCTTTTAAATCTTTAACGTAGTGCCAAAATATTTCTCCGTTTGGATACCCTGTTTTAAGACCATCAAATTGATATCCTAAACTACACAACTCTTGTATAATGCTTTTCTCTTCTTCATCTATTGGGTTGCCATCACTGTCAAAAGTTTGATAGGTCTCAAAAGGTTTTACAATCAACTCTAAAGCACCACTCTGCTTGGCATATTCCTTTAAATATTGATAAAATTTTGACAGTGCAGATTTTTGGGTATAAATAGGCCCAGAATTCAACTCCATATGAAGGCCACCTAGCATAGGCAAGCTATAAACCAGAGCCGCAACTTGAATTTCTCCTTCTTTCTTCAAAGAAAGATAAACCACTTGAGCTCCTCTAGCTTCTAACAGTTCCCCCATCTGAATAGACTGCATGAAAGAATACCCAGGGACCTTTTCCGAATAACGTTGAAACTCTTCTTTAGTGAGTAATGTCAGTGTCATATGAATGCTTTCTTTAATGTTTTTTTCTTAATTTTTTTCTAAGTTTATAAATTTGTCCACCTAAAGGATATAGAGGATGAATCGGTATTGTTAATTCCCCAATATACTCTTCGATTGTTGGAGAATATTTAGATTTAAAAAGATATAGACCACCTTTAAAATCTCCCTCAACTCCTCCAAGATTCTGCCATAAAGCTCCACGGTCAAAAGATTGTTTAGCTGTAGAATACCAAGTCAGAATAGGCGCATTATATTGTTTAAAGGTGTCATCCATTCCCGCATACAAATTGACAGAAGTAGTACCAAATTCTATTGTTAAGGTTCCCGAAAGCGGAGCCACCTTCACTCCAGACTCAATGTGAGTATTCAAAAATGCAATTTCTTGAACTAAGCGTTCCCGCTCTTCTTCATTATTCTTAATTTTACCTGGTTTTGTTTCTTGAGAGAAAGCTTCTGCAGCTAGTTTGTTTTTTGCTAATTTAGACTCTAATTCTTCTAATCGTTTTTCTAAATCTAAATAAGCCATTGTAATAAAACTAGAGTTTTCATACGCAGCTAATAATTGATGATAATACTCTTCATTTCGCAGATGAATATCTTTTCTGACTTCTGTTTTTCTCATTAAAGTCGTAAAATCATCTAATAGCTCTTCTCTTCCATACTTAATCTCGATTCCTTTGTTTAAAGCTGTACGAATCGCTTGTTTGGTTGACTTCGGTAAGTTTTCTTCAAACCCTTCTTTATAAATCTTAGCCTGAATCCTTGGCTGAATAGTTTGAGACATGTCTGTTGATAATCCAGACCAAATTACCCCAATAGCTTGTAAACTCTGGATGATTTCTTTTGTCTCCGGATTAGAACAAGTTGTACAATCCTTATGTATTACAGTTTTACTTAAAACAAGACTAGGATCACATTTAACGAATAGTGACTTTTTCCTTTTGGCAATCGTTTTGAGAGAGGTAAAAACGAATTGTAATAACTCCTTATCTTTATAATCCAATATTGGACCTCTCGCAACATAACACATGGTAAAACCAAAAGGTAAAGACCTATATAACAAGCTGGCTGAAGCCACTAGCTGGTCGTCTTTAAAAAAGCCAACTATCTCGTTATCCCATTGATTTTTTACATTAGCCCAAGCACTGCTTTGTAAAAGATTTGCCAAATCACTTTTTTTGACAAACTCATCATGTATTTCAGGTGAGATACCTATTTGATAATGATACATTGGCTGGTCCTTTTCCTAATAAATTTATAACATACCTATTCTACTACTTTTTTATTAAAAAATAAAGAATTATAGAATCATTATGTTCTCACACCTAAACAGAACTTTAATTCTTATATAAGGCGCTCTTCCAAAATAAAGTTGATAGGTAGAGTAGCTAAAAATCGTTCCAATTGTTTTTCCCAGTAATACCATTCATGGGCACCTAAACTATGACTATAGGTCACATTAAAACCTAGATTTTTGAGATTTTTAACTGCTAGATTATTAGCAGAATAAAGATAATCTTGTTCGCCACACCAAATCCATAGTTTTGTCTTCTTATCAGACTTTTCAGCTAGGCTTTCCAGTGAATATGAACTACTCTCCCAATTTTTAATCTCACCAAAAATACCTTGCCAATATGTCCGATTCCCTAAATCTTGATTTTCTGGAGAAAACTCCTGAAAACTAAGGGCACCAGAAAAACTAGCTGCATAGGAGAAACGATTAGTTGACAGAGCTAATTTGAAGGAACCATAACCGCCCATAGATAGTCCAGCAATAAAAGTCTTTTCACGTTTACTAGTCATGTTAGGGAAAAAGCGCTTCATGACTTTAGGTAACTCTTCTGATAAGGCAGTATAGTAGTTAAATCCATATTGGGTGTCGGTATACCATCCATTACTAGTATTAGGCATAACAACAATAAGATTAGTACCACGTAGCAAACGCTCAACATTGGTACGTTTGAGCCAACTATTATGGTTTCCAGACATCCCATGTAAGAGATAGAGGACAGGAATATCTGTGCAATCCGGGTCTGTTACCCTAGAGCTATCTGGGTAGAGAACATTGACTCCCCATTCCATATCCAAAACCTCTGAGTAGTACTCAATCTTCATTACTGCCATTATTTTCTCCTTTTTAGGTTCAAGATAAGAAAAAGCCGAAATTCGACTTTTTCTAGATCTTTATTTAATTATTATTTTGCTTCCATAACTACTGGTAAGATTGCTGGACGACGCTTAGTTTGATCAAAGAGGAACTTGGACAAACTGTCTCGAACTTTACCTTTGAGCTCTGACCACTCAAATTCTTCACCTTGTAGATAGTCTTCAACTGTTTGGTTAATCAGCTCTGAGCTCTCACGCAAGATGTCACGACTCTTCTTGAGATAAACAAATCCACGTGTGTGCACTCGTGCCTTGGCAATGATTTTCTTCTCACGACGGTTAACTGTAATCGCAACGATAAAGATTCCATCCTCCGACAAGACCTTACGGTCACGAAGAACAACATTTCCGACATCTCCAATAGCATTTCCATCAATCAGAATATCTCCCGCAGTGATAGCACCTGACGGAACAAAGTCACCATGTTCATAGGACATAGTACTTCCTTTTTTGGGAATGAAAATATGCTCTGGCAACATGCCAACTGCCATTGCCGCTCTAGCGTGAGCATCCAATTCACGATACTCTCCTTGAATAGGGAAGAGATATTGTGGTCTCAAAAGATTGATCATCAACTGTAAATCACGAGCATTTCCATGCCCTGATACACGTAGGCTTGATGTAATGAGTCGAACAATACCACCTGCTTGATAAATCATGTTTTCTACACGAGCCATAACAGCTTCTTTAGCAATTGATGGCGTTGTAACGATGTACACTAAATCGCCATCCTTGATTTCCACATAGCGGTGGCGCCCAATAGACATCTTACGAAGTCCATTAATCGGCTCCCCCATACGTCCTGTCTCAAGAATAATCAATTCATGATCTTCAAAACGGGACATATCTTTTGGTTTAATCAAGAGACTTTCGTTAGCCAATGACAATTTTTTCAAGCGAATAGCTGTTCGCACAATGTTTTCAATATCAAAACCAGTTAAAACAACGCGACGCCCTGTCTCAGCAGCTGCATCAAAAACTTGTTGGATACGGGAAAGGTTACTCGCTACCGCAGCTACGATAATACGACCATCCCAATCAGCAATCGTTTGGGTGATTTCATCACCTACTTCACTTTCGCTTGCTACTTGAATATTACTGTCCGCATTAGCAGAGTCACTTAGAAGTGCCAAGACTCCCTCACGACCAATTTCCGCCAAACGGCCAAAATCTGTTGCATAAGACTCACTGGCTGTTTGGTCAAACTTAAAGTCACCAGTATATACTATATTTCCTTCTGAAGTTTTTAAAACGACACCCAAACTCTCAGGAATAGAGTGGGTAGTTCGGAAGAAGGAAACCTCTGTCCCACCGAAGTCAATTTCAGTATTCTCATCAATGACGTGGAAATCATCAAATTTCTTGACACTGTCATTACTCTTGACAAACAGTTTCGCTAGTTCAATAGTCAACTCCGAACCGAAAACCGGAACCTTAGCTTCTGTCAATAAATAAGGTAGAGCCCCAATCGCATCCGCATGTCCGTGCGTTAAAAAGACTCCTGCAATTCGGTCACTATTTTCAAATAGATATTCCATATTTGGAATAACAACGTCAACTCCAAGCTGCTCGTTTTCAGGATATTTTAAACCTGCATCCAAAACAAAGATTGAGTTGTTAATCTCCGCAATATACATATTTTTCCCGTTTTCACGGACACCACCTAAAGTTGTTAATTTAATATTGGTCATTTTTCCTCCGAGGTATTACAATAACTAGTTTGTAGAGTTTTAAAAGCTCTCTTATTCTGAAAGTATCTTCTACTTTCTACCGAATTATGTCCTTTCATTATACCATTTTTTTACCGATTTTCAAAATGAAGGTTTTATTTCAATCAGAGATTCTTGACCACTAAAAACCGAATGGATTTTTTCTATCATTTAAATACTCTAGCTAAAATAATTGAACGATTGAATTCTCAAACAATCAAAGCTTCTGTCCATTATAGAGTCAAAAAACATTTAGTAATCTCTTACTAGGCCTCTACTCAGCATAAGGAATTGCTCAAAAAGAAAAAGATTTAGGAATTCTAAATCTTTTTTAACCATTTTTAGTTTGGGTAGATATAAGTGACTCTACCTAAAAATTCATTGGGATTAAAGTAGCCACGATAATTAGCAATTTGCTTTTGACGCTTGTAGTTCGCTTCCAATACCTGGATAGAATTTTCGCTTTGTACATCTGTCACATAAGCAACGTGTCCATATTCACCACCGTCCCAAACGGCGATTGCGCCTACTACTGGAACATCTCCTACACGATAACCTTGAGCACTAGCGTAAATCGCCCAAGTATTAGCATTTCCCCACCAGTTGCTAGCCCAAGGAGCCAATTCTTTTACGCCCCATGTACACTGACCAACAGGATATGAGTTCCCATAGTCTGTCGGAGTATTCACGACAACATCATCATCTGAAGCAGGATTCAAAGTACTAGTTGCCTCAGAAGCCGGAGCACCGTATGAATAAGTAGCCTGAGCTGGACCGCTTACTTCTAGCACATCCCCTGGGTGAATCATATCAAAAATGCTTTTTCCGTTATTTGCTGCCAACTCATAAGGATCCATGCCATTTGCTGTGGCAATAGCAAAAAATGAATCTCCGTCTTGGACAACGTAAGAAGATGCGCTAACAGTTTGAGCACCTACAGACGCTAAAATAGCGGTGGACGTCAAACCAAGAGTCAGTTTAGCAACTGTTTTTTTCATAATGAATTTCTCCCTTTTTAATAATTCCTATTTGTTTTTGTTGTTTATAAGGAAATCATACCTAATTTACATGTCAGATATTTTAGAGTTATATTTTAGTAATATTACAAATAATTATATTTTTAATACATGAAATTTAAGGGGGATAAGGGGGGTAAAAAAACTGAGATTATTCACCTCAGCTTCTTTTCTTCTATTTTTCCATTAAAAAGTCATAGATTTCCTGTACTGTTCCTAGCGCCATCATCTCCTGGTCTTTAACAATTTGTTTTAGTTGTTGATAAATATGACTTTCTGCTATGTCCCTCTTTGGAGCTTCTTTATTCAATTTCATCACACCATTCTCAATCGTGACAAATCCAAGCTCTTCAAAAATCTGAATCATCTTAACTAATAAGATTTGCTCAATTTTGAGATAGGCTGCTAAATCTTTTAATTTATAGCGAATATCGAATTCTGGGAACTGGTAAATAGTCTTATAGAGCTTAGCAAATTGCTCTCTAGTTCCATAACCTGTCAAATAATATGCTTTAGCGATATCATTTTTAAAGTAAATAGCAGAGAAATCTTGTTCTTGCAACACTTGTTTGAGAAGACTGAGATCCTCGGGAATATTTTTTACAACGATTGCTGGACCAGAAAACATTTCTGGTAAATCACTGGTAAAATCTAGGACAGGCACTCCCTCTGGTAGCTCTACACTCTTACTACGGATGTTAAAAAGTTGAACTCCATCAACACGCGCATCAACCATCATCAACTGCAAGGCCGTTTGTCCATTCCACTGATTTACGGATAGGGTTACTGCTAACTCCAAATCTTTGACTTGAGCAAACTCTGTTGCCAAGCATCCTTTGCCAAAAGCTACAACTTCAAAGTTTGCTGAGCCTTTTGAAATCTTCAATTTCAGATGGGCATTTCCTGCCCCCATAGTACGTGCATTCTCAACCTGAAAATCTCTTATATAAAAGACAGGTTTTTGGTGATCCATTCCAAATGGCGCCAAGCGTTCAAAGTTTTTTACTGTCTCAATCGTTAAAGCCTCTAAATCCAAGTCTTCATCTAGACGCAAATTGTTTTTGGTGGCTACATCCAATCCTTTTTCTGTGATATAAGCTTCCAAAAGTTCTGACAAGGCTTCTAATTTATCAACTTCTAAAGTCATACCTGCAGCGCCTGCATGCCCACCAAAGGCGATAAAAAGTTCCCGATGCGGGTCCAAGGCTTCAAAGATATCGACTGCTTCAATACTTCGAGCACTACCCTTGGCACGACCATCTTCAATATTCAGAACAATAACTGTCTGCCCTAATTCTTCCAACAAGCGACCAGCTACAATCCCAAGCACTCCTGGATTCCAGCCTTCCTTAGCCAAAACCTGAACACTTTTACTAGGGTCCACCATGTTTTTAGCTTCTTCATAGATAGCCTGAACAATTTCCTTACGTTCTTCATTTTTATCTTGAATCATGAGGGCAATCTCTCGCACCTCTTCATCATCAAAGCCAGTTAGTAACTCAATAGCAGGATTAGGATCATCCAAGCGTCCTAGGGCATTTAATCGTGGTGCTAACTGAAAACCAACCGTCTCTTCTGTATGGTCACTACTAGAAATCCCTGCTATTTCAAATAACTCTTGAAGCCCTATTCTTTGGGTATTCCGTAAAACTTCTAAACCATATTGAACCATGATGCGATTTTCATCTGTCAAACTGACCATATCAGCAATGGTCCCAATAGCAACCAAATCAAGCAACTCAACCTGCACTTCCTCCAAGAGGGCACAAGCTAGTTTAAAAGCCACTCCACAACCCGCCAAGTGTTTAAAAGGATAGTCTGCTTCAGGATGCTCCGGATGAACGATTGCATAAGCATCAGGTAAGACCTCCGGTAGAGAATGGTGATCAGTTACAATAACATCCACTCCCATAGATTGAGCCAAGTCAATAGCCTCATGACCTGCAACTCCATTATCTACGGTTACAATCAAGGATATCCCTTGTTGCTCAATGAAGTACTTGTAGACACTGGCAT
>ERZ772972.250-NODE-250-length-20098-cov-8.873821_pt1 | contig 20098 bp, 26 predicted proteins | sample MGYA00580673_ERZ772972 | MGnify/ENA primary metagenome ERZ772972 (study PRJEB29015, sample SAMEA2738051) | human oral metagenome | biome: human oral; feature: human-associated habitat; material: saliva | place: China | collected 2229 ... | reverse complement strand
CGAAAATCAGCTTTTTTCTCAACGAAAATACGTTTATCCATTTTAGTTCCTTTATCTATTTCTACTTAAAGATTGTAGTGATGACCAAGTAAAACTTTACTTCAATCCCTGCAATTTCTCTAACACAACCTTATAAACATCTGTCAAGCTACCAAGATCACGACGGAGTGAAAAGGTCTAGTAGACCTTTTCAGCCTGAGTCCTTTTACTTGAGAGACGAAGGTTTTCCGTTTCAAACAGGTTACTTCAATCCCTGCAATTTCTCTAACACAACCTTATAAACATCCGTTAGACTGCCCAAATCTCTACGGAAAACATCCTTGTCCATATGGTGCCCTTCAGCATCCCAAAGGCGGCAGTTATCTGGTGAAAATTCATCTGCCAAGATAATTTTTCCATCCTTATCAAAACCGAATTCCAATTTAAAGTCAATCAAACGAAGACCAATTTGTGCAAACCAATCTTTCAGCAATCCATTGATGCGACGCGTTTCTTCCTTGATATAAGCAATTTGTTCATCATTGGCAATATCCAAGAACTTCACATGCTCATCATTGATAAATGGATCATCCAACTCATCGTTCTTGTAGTAAAATTCAACGATTGGAGTTTTCAAGTCCAAACCTTCTTCCACACCGAAACGTTTTGAGAAAGAACCTGCAGTCACGTTACGAAGAACAACCTCCAAAGGAATGATTTTCACTTTCTTGTTGAGTTGTTCTGTGTCAGAGATACGTTCGATAAAGTGAGTAGCTACACCCTCAGCATTCAATTTTTCAAAAATAAGAGACGAAATCTGATTATTGAGCACACCTTTGCCTTCGATGGTCTCTTTACGAGCACCATTCAGCATGGTAGCCTGGTCCTTATAAACGGACCTAATCACATGTTCGTCTTCTGTAGTATAGATATCTTTAGCTTTTCCCGTATAAATAAGTTTACTGGACATTTTATCATTCGCCTTTCGTATTACTTTACATCATTCTAACACAGTTTTTACTAAAAATCAAATATTTCACGAACTATATTTGTCGATATATATGAAAAGGTACAGAAAAATCGCAAACAATTTTTCATTTGCGATTTTATAGGATTCATTTAAGTTAAAAAGAGAAACTTTATTCCTGTTTCCAAAATCGGTCAAGATAGTAGCGTAAAAAACTCTTCCTACCTCTAATTATAGTCAAACGACCTTCAAGACCATAACGAATCTTTTCTGCCTGCTCAGCACTCAAGTCCGTCTCTGCCTCTAATTTAAAGAAATTACCCTTTTCTGTCTGAGTCGCACTGGTATCGATATTGGTAATCTTGGATGTCAACACTAGTTGCTTATTCGCATCCGTTACTGTTGTAAATCGTACTTCATTTCCATGCTTGAGACCAGCCACTTCCTTAGAACTGATATAAGCTGTCAGTTTTGCCTTCCTCTCCCTAGCCAACTGCGGAAAAAGGTGAGCAAGGACAGTTCCTTCCGGAACGATGGTAGATCGACTATGCTCAGGATTCAAATGTAGAACACCATCTTCTGTTGCTGTAATTTTCCCCTTCTCTAAAAGATTTCCTTGAATCTTTTTACCTGACTCCACTTCAAGAATTTTCTGATCCAAGAGCGTTAATTCCTGGCCTACCTTGGCTAGTTGCTGAGATTTTAATGACTCCAACTGACTTCCTAATCCAGATGCATAAGCTTGCTGGGCTCCTGAACCTGCATACTGTACTCGATAACCTGCAAGAGTTGACTCCAACTGAGTGATGTGAGCATCTAGCTGAGATAAGGCCTGCTGTTTGGCTTCCGATCCCTGCTCCTTTGTTGACTGATAAATGGCATAAGCTGGATGATCACTCTCTAAGACTCCATCAGCTTGAATAGCAGTCTTGGCTTGCTGATATTCTTTAATTTTGAACTGGGTTTCACCGATGAGATTGCCTAACTCTGCCTGACTACCACTGGCTGCTGCATTTTGAGATGATATACTAGCATTTTGTTGCTCAACCTGACTCCGCAGACTAGCAGCTTGATTTAGATAATCTAAAAAACTATGCTGATAGCCAAATTTATCTGCTTCAGGAAATTGATCACTTCCTGCTTGAAGGCTTGCTTTTAAATACTCCAGTTGAACCTTCTGATCCTTGAGCATTTCCAACTGACTAGCATAATTCTCAGCCTGAACTGCTTCTGCTCCCTCTTGGTATTGAACGAGAAGATCCCCTTGCTTGACAAACTTATTTTCAGCCAAATGGTTGGCAATAATGCGATTGTTGCTAGTTGACTGGATATTAGCAAGGATACGACTAGGTTCGATAGTAGCTCTAGTAGATAAACTCATCTCCTTCTCTGCAACAGTTGCAAAGCCAAGTAAAAACACGAACAGAAGAGACATGGGTACAATCACCCGACTGGAAAAATTATGGTAACGACGATTGTAAAACTCCGCACTTTCTAAAAATTCTGATTGCATCTTTTCTCCTCTCTAACTATTCACCAAGTGAGCATAAAAACCACCCTGAGCCAGTAAATCCATATGTGTACCCTCTTCGACAATCTTGCCCTGATCTAAAACGACAACCTTCTCTGTCCGCTCAGCAATGGTTAAACGGTGGGCGATGAAAATCAAGGTCTTATCCAAAGCCATGAGATTATCGACAATTCGCTTCTCGGTCAAAATATCTAGACTGCTGGTCGCCTCATCCAAAATCAAGACTGGCGCATCTGTCAAGAGAGCACGCGCCAGAGCGATTCTCTGACGTTGACCACCTGAGATCCCTGCCCCATCCGAAGTCAATTCTGTCTGGTAATTCAGTGGCATGCGCTCGATATCCTCCCGAATCTCTGCCAACTCGACCGCCCGTAAGATATCTTCCTGAGTTGTCCCCTCCTTGGCTCCAAGGAGAAGATTCTCCAAAATCGTTCCGTTAAAGACATAGGGCTGTTGAGGCAGATAGTTGATATACTGACGCAGAGCCTTTTTATCAATTTGATTGAGATTGACACCACCCAGACTAATCTCTCCCTGACTTGGGTCGTAAAAATTAACCATCATCTTAGCTAGCGTCGTCTTACCTGACCCTGAAATCCCCACAAAAGCCACCTTAGACCCTTGGGGAACGGTTAAATTGATATCCGACAAGACATCTCGACCATAGCCATACTTGTAGGAAACCTGCTTGAAGGTCATATCTCCCTTCATCAAGCTCAGATCCTCAACTGTTTTCTTCTCCTCAAACTCAGAAGCTACCAGATAAACCTCATTCAGACGGTTATTGGCAACCTGCGCTGTCTGAAGTTTGGTTTGCAGGTTGATGATATTTTCCAAAGGATTGGTAAAGTAAACAAGCAAGGTATTATAGGTAATCAACTGCCCCAAACTCATCTTGCCATCCATGACCAGAACAGCCCCCATCCAGAGAATGCCGACATTGAGCAAGAGATGGGCAACTTTTTTCAGAGCCTTTTGCTGACTTTCTGCCCGACTATAGGTAAAGGATTTTTTCAGATAATCCACAAATTCCTTGTCAATCTTTTGGTAACGCTGACTTTCACTGGTCAAGGACTTAATAGTCTCAATACCGTTGATATCCTCGATGATAGAGGAAGACAGAACCGCATTAGCTTCCATGGTATCCCGATTCATCTTTTCAAACGGCTTCATAAAGGCAAAGACAATCACTGTATAGATAGGAAGCGCCAATAAAGTCATGAAAAAGAGATTGGTATTTTGTGAAAATAAAACAAGGGAAATAATGACAACCGTTGACACATCTAGGAAAATCGAAAGAATGGTCGAAGCCAGCGCATCAATGATACTGTTAGCATCTGTAAAACGAGACACGATTTCCCCTGTCCTGCGTGTCGCGAAAAAGGACATAGGCAGGTGAAAAACATGCTTGATATAGGACAAAATCACATCAATAGACAAGCGTTGCCCCAAAACAAGCAAGAGATACTCCTGAGCATAAGACAAGATCTGCTGGAGAATATAAACGATAACCAGCCCAATAGAAATAATCCCCAGCGTCGAACGCATCTGATCTGGCACATAGGTATCAATGATAGACTGCAGATAATAAGAACCCACAATGTTAATCAAGGTTACCAAGAGTGTTGCCAAAACGATATTGGCAATCAAACCACGCTGTTTCACTAATATAGGGATAAAAGATAGCAGACCATTTTTTTGATCCTTATGAGGCTTATAGTCTGGACTAGGCGCCATAAACAGAGTCACTCCTGTCCATTCTTCCGCAAAACGCTCACGTGGCAGTTTGGTCAATTTCACCCCAGGATCTGGATCGGCAATATGAATGCTATCCTTATCCTGCCCAGTCACCACATAGTAGTGGAGCAATTTTCCTTCCTTAAGAACATGGGCAACAAAAGGAAAGGTCAAATCTGGCAAGTCAAAGAGCGTCATATCCGCCTTAATTGCTCGCGTCTCAAAACCAATTTCCTCTGCCACCTTGACCAAGCCCAAAGCCGTCGTCCCATCCATAGTCGTCTTAGCCAATTCTCGCAAGTGAGCCAAAGAATAATAACTACCATAGTAGCCAAAAACCATGGCTAATGAAGCTACACCGCAGTCCATCTGATCCACCTGCGGACGATAGTGACGTTTCCCAAATTTCATATTCATCTCCTTTTCCTAATACCCAATGAAAATCAAAGATCAAACTAGGAAACTAGCCGCAGGTTGCTCAAAGCACGGCTTTGAGGTTGTAGATAGAACTGACGAAGTCAGTAACATCTACACGGCAAGGCGACGTTGACGTGGTTTGAAGAGATTTTCGAAGAGTATAAACTCATCTGATAATAACTATCTTACCCCAATCCTCAAACAAAAACTGGACTTCCTCCCCAAATGCGCCTATCTACCTCCCAACTGCACTTTTTGAATAAAGAAAATAGGCAGAACAAGCGTTCTACCTAAAATATATATTTATTTCTTTTTCTTCCTAATTCTTTTGTCAATCATATATAAAACGATAATCGAAAACAGCGGTGGTACAATATAACTCTTTTCACTCATTGTCAGTTGAAATCCCAGAGTTGCTAGTATCTTAAAGATGAAAATATTCATCAAAAATAGAAAAACAAATACTAAAAAATATCTTAAAACCTTCTTCATTCCTTTTCTTCGACTTTCCTAATTTCTATACCTATTTTATCAAAAATACATGTAAAACTCCAAATAAACTCCAAACGATATAAATAAACACCTCAACTGCACTTTTGAGATAAAAAAATAGGCAGAACAAATGTTCTACCTACTAAAAATATGGTATGAAAGGAAATTGATTTTTTACTGACACCCTAGGCAAGCTTGGAACAAATAAATCATTGATAGTAACACTTACGACATCCTATTTATTACTTCAATTTCTAATGTTCCTGCTATTTCTAAGCCACCTATGGTATGATCCATTCCTAGTCAGAATAGATAACACCGTTCTAAATTACGATTCATAGTTACTCCTTTTTTGATTCGTTGCTACAAGACTCCTATTTCCCCATAGATTGTCTACTGCTTCAAATCTATCTATTCTTTTTTTCTTTACTTCTATATAAAAGAATGAATACCATCACAAATAATGCAATCGTTGGTATATTGAAACTATCAAGCCAAGTAGGTAAAGATACTTTATTTATGTCAGCCACTAATCTGATGATGATATAAGACATTGAACTAAGTAATACCATGATTTCAGGCAAAACTTTCAATATTGATTTAACGAATTTCATATTAAACTCCAATGTGATGCATTCTTAGATTCTACCCTAACCATTTTCAGCGCAGACTAACAAGTCATTCTTAACTGCTCACTCTACTTGCTTTTTATTGGCCTTATATCCTAGATAAAAGAGCCCAAATAAAACGGGGTAAATTTCTGGATAAAATAGGGTATTGATTGGATTTTTTAACATCAAATACGTTGCGATGTAGATTATGAGCGATACGGTAAAATATCCCTCAGCGAATCCTAATAAAAATGTTTTCATAAGAAACTCCTAATTACCTGACAAGAATGGCGGAAAAACGCTACCATTCACATGCACAAAATCCTTTTGATTCATGTTCTTCACTTATAGTTTTGATTATTTTTTGACAAATCTTTGCGAAAAATACCAAAGTATGCTGAGAAAAGCAACCCAACTAAAGTCCATTGCCAATTAAAGGATACTAACGAACCTGTACGAATCACATGAAGCGCAACATTAAGAGTTATTCCCAACAAAGGAAATATCGTAGCTAGTTTAGGTAACAATGTATTGAGATTAAGGTCGCGATTATTCATTATCTAACGCCCACGACGAGCAAAATCTGAACCAAATTTGTAACCAGCATTAAAAATTTGTACAGCAGCATTCAGTAGTCCTGCAATCCCAACTGCTTCCGCAAGACCAAAACCACCTTTTGTTCCCACTAATTCATCGTCAGATAATTGATAAAATTGTTCTAAGTTCATATTCGTCATTACTCCTTTGTATTATATTTTATTGCTATGTAAATGATTAAAATGAGTATTGGATAAGTAAATACTTCTGAAATATCCATAAAATTTACACTATACTGTCCAGATAATATTTTATAATCAATTAAAATTTGAACGATAGTAAAAATAATACGTAGCGATAACAATACCCCTAATAATATCACTTCTTTTTTTAAAAACATAGAAATGCCTCTCTGACTACAATCAGATTATGGTCTATTCGCATAATACCCCAAAGCTGCTCCTCCAGCAAAAAGCGCTGCTGCTCCACCTGCTACTGCTGCACCTATCTTCCAGATAGACACTCCGGCAATTACAAGAGGCAATGCTCCCCCATCCACATTCACCAACTCTTCTTCTGTAAGAGCTACAAAGTTCTGTTCCATTTTGTCAAAATTTGTCATCTTTTTCTCCTCTTGTTCTATTTTTTCTAAATCTTATCTTCTAAAAAATGGGGTTCCAATAAATACACCGCGTAACAATAGACCTGTAATTAGACCCCGTTGATAGCTTTCCTTGCTACCACCCACCAGCAAAGCTAAGTCGCTCTCCTTTAATACTTCAATAGTATACTTACCATTCATTTCATTCATCTCTTATCCTCCTAAAAACCAAAACCTCTACGAAATCCAATGTACCAATCTACAAGGGTTTTCGTCCAATTTTCTCCACCTTGAATATCGATCAATTCTTCCGACGTTAGCTCAACAAATCCATAATAATGTTCTTTCATTATTTTATTCCTTTCTTTTTTCCTCTTACTTATCTATTCGAAAAATAATTCGAAAATGTACAACTAAATTAAATTTTATTTGAAAATTTATGATTTATCCAAAGTGTTTTATCTTAGATAGAGTAACCCCATGCAACTAGATCTACAGCAGATAAATCTCCGATAATATACCTTTTACGAGACTTTTTACTCTGTTCTTGTTTTCATTTATTAGCGTTCTTTTTCTGTCATTGCTGTAAACTGATGATCGTTTCCTAAAATATTCTTAGTCTAATTCACTTTGGGTTTAAATGTTTCTTTTTTATTAATATAGTATGTCAATGCTACTAACAAAATACAGCTCTCCAACGATACCTTTTCTAAATTAAATAGAGAATAAATTAATAATATGCTGAAAGCTGTTAAAACAAAACCTAATAAAAATTTTTTCATAGCAAGCTCTTATTTTTCCCTCTGTCTAACCTTGTTATCATCTTGTTAATGAAGAGCAACACAAGAGTAGAAAATAAAGGTGGCACGAGGTAACTAGCTACACTGCCCGTCAAAGAAAAACCAAGCATAGCTAATATTCCAAGCAACATCAAATTCATGATAGCCATAGAGACAAACAATAAAACAATTTTTATTACTTTAGTTATTTCATTTTTCATTGCACCACCTCATAAGTATTAAAAAATTATCGCAATCTTGAAAGTCCCCAATCGCCTATTGCTTTAACGCTTTTTCCTGCAACGTAAACAGAAACAGCTGTCCCACCAATGATTCCAACCGCCTTGGTTACACCCCATGCTAACGCAAGAGCACCTACTACAGAGCCACCTGAAATTTTTTCCAATTCATCTGATTTCATATTTTCAAAGTTATAATTCATTATCTATCCCCTTCATCTATTAATTAGTAGCTAGAGCAGCAAAACCTACTGCTACACCTGCTGATAGAGCATGGCCGACTAATACTTTTGTCCCCCAAATAGTAAACAATACAGGACCAAAGAATCCCCCATCCACATCCATTAACTCTTCTTCTGTAAGAGCTACAAAGTTCTGTTCCATTTTGTCAAAATTTGTCATCTTTTTTCTCCTCAATTTTTATGTTTTGTTATATCTTTAATGTTTAGCCTCTAAGCCACTTAAATAGCCAGATTGGATAAATAACTGAAATAATCATTTCTAATCTCCTTCCTTTTCCTCTTACTTATCTATTCGAAAAACAATTCGAAAATGTACAAATAAATTAAATTTTATTTAAAAAACAATTTAATAAACCACGGATACAAGATTGGTAGATACATAAACCAGGCTCCTTTCTGTTTCCTCTTACCTATCTATTCGAAAAAAATTTCAAAAATGAACAACTAAATTAAATTTATTTAAAAAATAACTCAGTGAACCATGGGTAGAACATTGATATAAACATGAACTAGGCTCCTTTCCTTTTCCTCTTACTTATCTATTCGAAAAAGAAGTCAAAAAAATAAGAATATCAGAAAATTTTCCGACATTCTTATTGATAACTTCATTCAAATCTAACAGATATTAGACATTAAGGTGTTTTTTTAGTGTTCTTCTGGCTGTCCGTGATACGGGGAAGTGCAAGCCTTCTAACAAGGTCACTTCTGTCGCAGTCATCTCTTCAATGGCCTGTAAACTGACCAACGTATTGCGATTGGCATAGACAAAGTAATCTTTTTCAGCCTTGGCAGCAATATCCTTGAGACTGCCATAAATGGTCTTGATAGAATGATTGGCATAATAGACCTTGATACGGTGGGATTCCACTGAAGTTTCAAAGGCTAAAATCTCATGGTAGGGCAGAGTAAAGCCCCGTCTTCCCTCAAAACTATAGGTAAAGATACGCATATTTTCCCTCTTATCCACTGCCAGTACATAGTCCAGACAGCGCTCCAGCTGATGACAGTAGTCCTCCTCAGACTGATCCTTGGAAATAAAATCCAAGGCAGACAAGTGGTAGCGAAAAGCTAGAGGCAAGGCCTCCGAGTGCGTAGACACAAAGACAATGCTTGTAAAAGGATCCTGCTCCCGAACCTGTTGAGCAACCTGAAAGCCCCGTTCACGCTCTCCATCAATCTCTAAATCCAATAAATAGAGCTGGTAATGGTCAAAATACTGAGAATACTTTTCAACATCTCCATAGTTTTTGGCAATATCAATTTCCAATCTTAAATTGCGAGAGCGACCAATATCTAGTAAAGTCTGCTCTATCCGTCCTTGCTGGACTTTATCGTCTTCCAAAACTAAAATTCTCATTCCTCTCCCCCTCGTTTCTCATCCTTAAATGGCAATTCTAAGTCTTGTCTAAAGGTCGTCTCTCCTAGCTGGGTATCTAAGTTTAAATCATAATGAAAAACCATATCCTCCAAGGTTGCTAAGCCCAGTCCACTGTGGTTTCCCTTGGTAGAGTAACCCTTTTGACTGAGAATGCTGGGATTCAGTTCTTCTTTCTTACGAGTGTTTTCAATGATAAAACGGACACTCCTATCGCCTGCCAATAAAGCAACCCGAATCTGCGGATTTTCCGCCTCACTGGCTGCCTCTAAGGCATTTGTCGTGAGGATAGAGAGGATACGGATAGCCTCCAACATCGGCAAATCCAGCTCTTCGACAACCCCCACCGTCTCCAAACTAAAATGAATTCCCTGATTATCTGCCACAATCATGGCTTTTGCCAAGGTATTGCGAATGGCTATATCATGGATATTGTGGAGATTAAAGGCCGTGTAGTCCGCCTTTCTCAGCTTTTCATTGGTCTTTAGAAAGACATCTTGATAAATGGTAGACACCTCAGCCATGTCTTGATTGGCTATGGCAGGTTCCATGCTGGCGACAATTCCTGCAAAATCATGACGGAAACCTCGCACTTCATCATAGAGATGACCTAGCTTGTCCACCATCCCTTGCAAGGAACGATTTTCATCTTCCTGTCTCTGAATAGTCTGCTCATCACGATAAATCTGCTCCAAATGCTTGATGTAAAAGAGCCAAGAGAAAAAGATAATGAAAATCAAGAGAGAAATGGTCGTGTCAAAACGAGCATAGAAAGAACAATTTATATTTGTCATAAACGAAGAGAATATCCTAAACACAGTCAGAGGTAGGATAATGAAAAAACTCTTATAATAGTGGGTTTTGAAAGCATCTGAAAAGAATAAATCCAAATCCAAAGACCAACGCTTCATTATTTTACAACATAGAAATATTGATAATAAATCAAATACAGATCTATATAAGGTGGAAAACGAATCTACAAAACAACAAGGCTCACCGGATAATACACGAATCCAAATTGTCAAAAATAAGTAACGAATACTTTGAAAGAAGAGAAAAAGATACAGAGAAAGAAAAAAAGCTTCCCCTCTTCTCTTGTGCAATACGAGTAAAAAAACACAGTAAAAGAAGAGAATGATTCCTATATGAAATAATTCTCCAAATGTTTGACGAGCAGATAAACTAATTAAAAATACAAGAATCCAATAACGTTTTTTATAAAATTCTGGGGAAATTTGAGCACCCAAATAAATAGTAGGCACCATGGTTGAAACGACTACCAACAGTATATATAGCACAGAAACTAAGAATTCTAAAATAATCATAAATAAATCTAATCTCTAACGAATACTGTGAATTTAAGCAAAGTGTCTACCCGTACTAAATAACTTATCGCACCATTTTACGGCATCTTCAAAAATCCCTCCACCATTCACTTCCTTCAATACCTCTGGGGTTAACTCTTCAAATTGTTCCAATTCTACAAATGTATTTTTCATTTCCATGACAGACTCCTTTTCATTATTTTATAGCTAACTCTATCCCCTGCTCCATCTACAAAAGGCTTTAGTTTCCTTTTAAAATACAAGAAATCTAAAGCCTCCTGAAAATGGTATATTGGTTAGAGCGTTAACGATTAGTTGTGAAGATGTTATTTTTATTTAACCACAACCACTTTATAATATTCGTTTGAGTGTGGAGATTCAATCTTAATTTTTTCACCGTATAAACCATCGATTTCTTTATCCAGATAATCTGAAACTCCTGATGGCAAACGTTTCATCTTAAGAATCTCACCAGATTGATCCGCATAGGCTAGGATGTGATAGTGGGTTGTAGCCATACCATCATCAATTAATACAAAGTAACCTGTTTTGAGCTTACCTTGCTCATTTTCTAAATAGTATAGTTTATTGTTATTGATTGTGAAGCTGGTAGCTCCAAGACGAAGTCGTGCACCTGGATTTTCTAAATAAACATCATTGCCAACTTTTTTAATCTCTGAATAGGTTGTCATTGCTGGGATATTAACCACACGATGTCCATTTTCATCAAAGTAGTAACGATTGGGTAAGTTTTGGAAGTTCTGTACAACCGCCTTAGAATCAATTTCTTGTCCTTCTTCTTTATTATCCACTAAAGCTAAGGTAGTATTTGCAACCTCATCCCCGTATTTGTCGGAAAACTTCTTGAACTCAGGTTTAATATACCAAGTGTTTTTAGACACGATAACATCAGTAAAGTTATTTCCGTCAAATTTTGCTTTAATCAGATATTCATATCCATCGCCTAAACGAACAATGTCACCATTTTTATAAGGGCTATTTTTTAAAGTCAACATATAGCCATCCTTACCAATGACATAACTTTCCCCATCACTGGCTGGAACAGCTCTGTCTGCGACCATAGCACCTGATTTTTCAAAGTAAGACCATTTACCATTTGCAGTCGCCCATCCTGTTGCCATAGCGCCACTGTCTTTGAGGTAATACCATGTAGACCCTTCTTTGTACCAACCTGTACGCATGGCGCCACTATCTGCTAGGGAGTACCATGTGCTACCTTCCTTGTACCAGCCAGTACGCATGGCGCCACTATCTGCTAGTGAATACCATGTATTCCCATCTTTGAGCCAGCCTGTCTGCATGTTACCAGAACCGTCAAAATGGTACCAAGAGCCAGCATTTTGTACCCATTTATTTTTAGCTAAGCTTCCATCTTGAGAAAGATTCCAGTCAGAACCATTTTTAACCCAAGTATCTGCAGCCTGTACTTGATTGATAGACAAAAGTAGACCAGCACCTGCAAGCAAACCAAGTGTGAGTAGTTTAGATTTTTTCATAGCCGTTTCCTCCACGAATTGAAACTGTGAGATAGAGTTAGTTTGACCATATTGTTATAGCGCTCTTAAAGAGATGAAATAAAGACCTTAACGCTCTAGTGACCTTATTTTAATAATTTACGGGGACATGATTTTAACCTCCTTTTGAGTTTATATCAATCTTTTTATAGTCAATATATTATTTTATCTATTTATAACTCTATTCTACTCCCCTATAAAATGAATGTCAACAAATAACATAAAAATATTGTGAAAAAAATATTTTATCACACTAGAGATACTTACTCGCTTCTTTGATACTAAATCAAATCATTTCTCCAACATTATTTTATATAACTACTAAAACTCCTCATGCCCCACCAAGTGGTGCTGAAAGGCATAGACTGCTGCCTGGGTGCGATCGCTGACCTCAAGTTTGGCAAGAATGTTGGACACGTGGGTCTTGACCGTCTTGAGAGAGATAAAGAGTTCATCAGCGATGCGCTGATTTTCATATCCCTTGGCTATCAGTTGAAGTACATCTCGCTCACGCGCAGTTAGGTCCTCATGTAGTTCTATGTGATTGCGGTGGTATTCGACCTTCTTGCTGACCTCTTGCTCAATGGCTAACTCCCCAGCAGCTACCTTGCGGACAGCATGGAGCAATTCATCTGCACTAGAAGTTTTGAGCATATAGCCTTTGGCACCAGCATTCAAGACCGGCATGATCTTTTCATTGTCCAAGTAAGATGTGACAATTAATATTTTAGCTTCAGGCCATTCTTTGAGAATTGCTAAAGTAGCGTCAATTCCATTCATCTCAGGCATGACGATATCCATGACAATGACATCTGGACGCAATCCCAAGGCCAAGTCAATACCTTGAGACCCGTTTGCCGCCTCGCCCACAACTTCTACATCGTCTTGGAGGTCAAAGTAGCTTTTCAAGCCCAAGCGGACCATTTCATGGTCATCTACTAGTAAAATTTTCATCTTTACTCCTTTATCATTCCTTATCGAGGAGGGGAATACGGATATCAACTGCCAGTCCTTGCTTGGGAGCTGTCAAGAGTTGAACTGTTCCAGCCATATCTTCGACCCGCTCCTTTATGTTTCGCAGTCCATAACTCAAGTCGTCTAAACTCCCCAACTGGAAACCAATCCCATTGTCCACCACCTTCAGCTGCAATTCAACATCTGTCTGATAGAGATAAACATCCAGACAAGATGCCTGGGCATGACGGAGGGTATTGCTGATTAACTCTTGCAGGATACGGAAGACATGCTCCTCGATTTTCTTAGGTAATTTCATCACATTTTGCTTAAGACTAACCTTGAGATCACTCTTGTCCTCAAGCTCTTTTAGGAGAATTTGAATCCCTTCTATCAAGCTCTTTTGTTCCAATTCAACTGGTCGCAAATGCAAAAGCAAGACTCGCAAATCCTTCTGGGCTGTTTCAAGGATGGCTGTGACACTCTGCAACTGGGTCTGCATCTTTTCTCTATCCAGTTTCAAAGCCTGCTGACTGATACCTGACAAAATCATGTGGGCCGCAAACAACTCCTGACTGACGGTATCGTGCAAATCCCGAGCAATCCGCTTTCGTTCTTTCTCGATGATTTCCTCTTCCTGAGTAAGACTGCGATTTTCAGCTTTTTGAAGAGCCTCTGTCAAGAGGTTAAGTTTCCCTGACAAGGACTTGAAACTGGCATCCAAATCTGGATCAGAAACCTGAACCACTTCTTTCCCTGCCAACAAACGCTTGAGATTGGCCTGCATTTTTCTTAAAGAAAGTTCTTCGACACCTCGCCAAAACAGGACTAAGAGACAGGTCATGGACATGCTGAATACCAACAATAAAAAAACAAATTTTTCTGTTTTTTCGACATCATGCAAGAAAATAGACCAGTCAAAGTCAAGGATTTCCAGCAAGCTGTGGGAGAAAAATAAGACAAACAGAAAGGAGGTGAGAGCAATGATTACATAGGCTTGTTTTTTCATCCTCTGACCACCTCCACATCCCCAATCACAGTGGTCAAGAAAATCTTGACACTCTTGTTACTCTTAAGGTAGTCTCTTGTTTCTTGATGATAGTGTTCATTGCGGAGGGCTCGCTTAGGCTTGTTTAAAAAAGTCAAATCACCATAGAGACAGTTAACACTAAGACTGACTTCCACATCTACAGGTACAATGATTTTGGTCGTGCCTAGCATCTTTCTGAGGATAATGACATTGTCATGATTGGTTAGGATAATCCTCTCCAGATGAATAGTGTCCTTACCCATGAGGCGAAAGAGATTGATATCATCAAACTGGCAAGTCTGGTAGCTTGAAAAATGATGAAGATTTCCAAACCAACGATTTTTCTCCTTCTTAACCGTCACAACCTCTTCAAACACCAAATTTGTCTGCTCTTTTTCCTGGTTCATCATCGGATAAAGAAGAAAGAGGCTATAGATAACCGCAACAAAAATAGCTAGAATCACAAAAGGATTGAGCATGACGATGAAAAAGAAGAGAATGCTTGACACCACTAAAAGAAGATTATTGCCCTCTTTACCAGTGTAATAACGAACCAAAAGCAAAAAGAGGAATAGAATCAGCAGAAAACGCGAAAAATGCTCTGAAACCATCAAAATCAGAGCTCCTGTCAAAAGACAGGCTTCAATAAATAAAAAGATTTTAAATTTTCTCATAGGTTCATCCTCTCCCCTCTATTTTATCACAATTCAAAAAAGTCACCTCGGTCTGCAGATGGAAAAAAGGCGGTGGTTACGCCTTTTTCATCTGATCATTTGCTTCTTTTAATTTTCCATATAGAAGATAGTCTACTTTTTGCAGATCTGCTATGGTGGCACAATTAAGGGCACACATGATCAAGCGTAGATCTGCTTTCCAGTCTTGGATAATGCCGATCACTTCTTCGACTGTGTAGGTTTCAACCAATTCTAGAACTGTTCGAGACAGTCCCACGGCTTTGGCACCAAAGACCAAGCACTTAATCATATCCAGCGGATTCCGAACGCCTCCACTGACCAAGAGTTCGACCTTGTCTTTCCATTCTTGGGCATTGAGAAGGGCCTGCATGGTGGACTGACCCCATTGATTGAGGTAATCACGCTGACCACTGCGACGGTTTTCAATATAGGCAAAGCTGGTACCACCACGACCCGAGAGGTCCACTGTACGAACACCTAGTTCATAGGCTCTCTCAATGGTCTTCACATCCATTCCAAAGCCTACTTCCTTGAGAACAATAGGAACGGGGATTTGCTTGCTATAGTCTGCTAGATGCGATTGCCAGTTTCTGAACGTTCTTTCTCCCTCGGGCATGAGTAATTCCTGCATGACATTGACATGCACCTGCAGGAGGAGAGGTTTCATCTCTTCTACAGTCCGAAGACCGAACTCAATAGGTTTGTCTAATCCAATATTAGTTCCAAGGAGGAGATTTGGATGATCAGACTTGACAGAAAAAGAGTCATCTGCTGGATCTTTGAGGGCTGCGCTATAAGAACCCGTTACAAATAAAATACCACAGGTTTCCGCCACTTTAGCCAGCTTTTGATTGATTTCTCTTCCCTTATCGCTTCCACCCGTCATGGCATTGATATAAAAAGGAAAGTCCCACTTTCGACCAGCAAATTCTGTCGAAAGATTGATTTCATCCAGATCGTAAAGAGGCAGGGAAGAATGAATCAGCTCCACCTCATCAAAGCTATTATAGGAACTTTTCTGCTCAAGGGCATAGCGGATATGCTCGTCCTTACGATTTGTCGTCATGTCCTATCCTTTCTTGATATAAGAGCTCAATCCCCAGATTGAGCCAACGATTTTTTAAGGTTTCGGTTGATTGCGCATTAAAACTCAAGGCAATACCACAGTCACCACCACCAGCGCCGCTACTCTTAGCAACAGCTTGCAAATCTTGACTGGCTTTTTTCAACTGTCTAAGCGAAGGCGTGTAAATATCTGCGCTCAAGCCTTCTAAGAGCTTGCTGGCTCTTTCTACCTGCTCGATAATTTTTTCTGATTTCCCATGCTCCAAGGCTTCTACCAAAGAAACCACCATTTCTTTTGAGGAACTTAAAAAATTCGGATTTATGTTCTGCTTGATTTGCTGGATCATGTGACTCGATACAGCAACTTCCTTGGTCCATCCCACTAGGAAATCGCATTCTAAAGTTGGTTTCACTTGTGAGATAGAAAAGCCCCAATCACGCTCCAGAACTGTCGCCAAGTTTTCTTCTTTCAACCAAGCAGCTACCTTCTGACGATCAAATGACTGGTAGAGAACCAAATCTTCTGTCACAATACAGGCAAGGTCTCCCATAGAGCCATTATCTCCTCGTTTAAGCAGGACAGCACTGGCTAGCTTGAATAAGAGATTCTGATCAACCGAAAGATTATACAGAGCCAGCAAAGCCTTGATGACCAAAACAACGACGCTGCCACTAGAACCTAAACCAAACTTTTTCCCTTCCCGTTCCATTTTTCCTCGAATCTCCAAAGAAAAAGGTCGCAAGGTCTGCCCACGATGAACGAGGAAATCTTGCACTAAAGCAATTGTTTCTTGAATCAAGCTATAGTCAGGATTGGGCGTCAAGTCCACTGCGAAATCAAACATATCCGAATAGATACGGTAGCTGTCAGAAAAGGCAATCTCTCCCCTCATATAGATGGGAATGGCCTTTATCAAGGCCAACTGCCCTGGCTCTAAAATAGCATACTCACCTGCCCAATAGAGTTTTCCGTAAGTTTTAACAGCAATCATCTTGGCTCAAATCCTTTGTTTTTGACACAATCAAACGATAACGCTGACCGAAGATTTCTGATAAATGCTCCAAGTCTTTCTCCTGACAAAGAATCTTGACATTGGGACCAGCATCCATAGTAAAGTAGCAGGCTTCCCCTTGCTCACGAAGCTGGCGGACAAAGTCCATGGCTTCATAGCTTGCATCCGTCAGATAAGAAAAGGCTGGTGATGCTGTTTTTGTCGTAGCGTGCATAGCAAGGGCATTTTTCTCCGTTAACTCCCCAACCTTGGCAAAGTCATTTCCTTTGAGATAAACCAGCATATCCTGATAATCCTTCTCAGACTGACGCACCCAGTCGTCAAAAGTCGTCGAAGTTTCCACACAAAGTTTCATCCCGTCACGACTAGAGATTGGTTTTTTCTTGTCCTCTAGCACCAACATCATCATAGCTAGTTTCAAGTCTGTCTCTACAGGGTAAATTTCTCCACTATCCTTATCCCAGGCACCGAGTGGTCCATAAAAACTCCGAGAAGAAGAACCTGAGGCAAACTTCGCTTCCTGCGCTAACTGGCTTCTATCCAATCCAAGCTTGAAATAGACATTGCAAGCCTTGACTAGGGCAGACAAACCACTAGAACTTGAGGACAGGCCCGCTGCCGTAGGCATATTGTTTTGAGTATCGATACGGACAAAGCCCTCACCAGCTGGACGGTAGCGGTCAATAATCTTACTCATCTTGGCATGCTCCGCCTCATTTTGTAGCTGACCATTGATATAAAAGGCATCAGCCGTCGCATGAGCTGGTAGAGGCGACAAGGTCGTCTCTGTGTACATATTTTCCAAAGTCAAAGAAATACTGCTAGTAGCAGGAACCATCTCTTTTTCTTTTTTCTTTCCCCAATATTTGATAATAGCAATATTTGCGTAGGAACGTACTGTTACAGGCTCTCTATCCATGTCTGAACAGCTCCTTTCTCTTCTAATCTTTCTGCTAGTTCTTGTGCGTCTGTCAAATTGTCTGCCAAGGCTATGATACAGCCTCCAAGCCCACCACCACTCATCTTGGCACCCAGAGCACCATAGCTAAGAGCCGTTTCAACCAAAGAATCTACCTCAGGGCTACTAACACCAATTTCTTTTAGATGTAAATGCGCTTGACTGAGGATTTGTCCCAGTCCTTCAGCATCTTTTCGTGAAATCGCATCCTCTGCCTGCTGGGTCAATTCCCCCAAGGCATGCAAAAACGGTAGGGCATCCTTGCCCTTATTTTGAACCACTTGGATGGCTTCACGAGTATGACCATAAACACCCGTATCTGCAATTACCAAATAGGTGGATAGTTCCATCTCAAGCTCTGTAAATCCTATATTTTTAATAAAGCGAATAGGTTGGTCACTGAGACAGGTCTTGGCATCTAACCCACTAGGATTCATATGGGCAATCATCTCTGCTCGATTGACCAAAATTTCCAAGACATCATGAGGAAGTTGAGCCTGATAGTAATCAAAGACGGCACGAACGGCAGCAATACTGATTGCAGCTGACGATCCCATCCCCCGTTTTTCAGGAATAGCCGAATCAATCTCACAGCGAATACATGCCTCTTTAATATCTAAATACTCTAGCGAAGCATAAACCGCCATAGACAAGGTATCTTCCTCATAAAGACGCCAGGGACTTTTAGCTGGAACCACCTTACAAGTCACCTCCACTTCTAAGAGAGGCAAGGAAATAGCAGGATAACCGTAAACGACCGCATGCTCACCTATTAAAATAATTTTACTATGTGCCTGACCGACACCCACTTCTTTTATCATTCTTTCCTTTTGTTAGACGAAAAACCGTCTTATTTTAAAACTAGTATTTATTTTCTTCTATCTATTTTATTATATTTTCATAAAAAAAGCGATTGTTTCCTTTCACAGTCACTTCTTTTCATGATGTTTATCCTAAAGAAGTATTTATCAAAAATCTAGTTTAGGTATTTTTAAAAATACAAGAAAAGCAGTTACACAACTGCAACTGCTTTTCTATTCTTGCATGGTGTAACCAACACCACGCACGGTTTTAATGTAGCTTTTTTGACCTTTTACATCAAGCTTGCTACGTAGATAACGGATATAAACATCCACGATATTGGTCTCTGTCGCACTTTCGTACTTCCAAACACTTTCCAACAACTGCTCACGAGTCAAGACTTTCTTGCTTCCCATGAGAGTGGCCAAAAGGTCATACTCACGGCGCGTCAGAGCAATCATCTCCTCGCCACGATAAACGGTATGATGTTCTACATCCATACGTAGGTTGCGGTATGACGTTGGAACCTTCATCTGACTACAGTGTTGGTCAATGAAGTCCCGACCTCGGAAAATCGCTGAAATACGAGCTACTAGATTATCAATAATCACTGGCTTATAGATGTAAGAAACGGCGAAGCGCTGGATTGTCTCAATCTGGTCTTGCAATTCTTCGCGATGGTCCAAGACCATGATCACTGAGGCTGGTTTTGTCCGACTCAGCTTGTCTGCAAAATCCTGGGCCGTCATATCCCCCAGATGAGCATTCAGTAAAATCAAGTCATAGTCCGTCTGGAGAGCCATGGAGAGGGCTTTTTGCCCCTCCTCTACCAAGTCGACTCGGTATTGCTCTTTTTGGAGTTCCAGACTGAGAAAATGAGCTAGATTTCGTTCTTTCTCAAGTAATAAAATCCGTTTCCCCATGGCAGACCTACTTATTTTTCGTCATACCAAGAGTAGTGGAATGTTCCTTCTTTGTCTTTACGTTGGTATGTGTGGGCACCAAAGTAATCACGTTGTGCTTGGATCAAGTTCGCTGGAAGGTCAGCTGAACGGTAGCTATCAAAGTAAGTGATGGCAGCTGAGAAGGTTGGTACTGGTACACCTGCTTGAACAGCAAGAGCTACAATGTCACGAACAGATTGTTGGTACTTAGCTGTTACATCCAAGAAGTACTCATCCAAAAGAAGGTTAGCAAGATCTGCATCACGGTTGT
>ERZ772972.247-NODE-247-length-20153-cov-5.689322_pt1 | contig 20153 bp, 28 predicted proteins | sample MGYA00580673_ERZ772972 | MGnify/ENA primary metagenome ERZ772972 (study PRJEB29015, sample SAMEA2738051) | human oral metagenome | biome: human oral; feature: human-associated habitat; material: saliva | place: China | collected 2229 ... | reverse complement strand
AGTAGCCAATGAAGAACGTTTGTTCTTTAGTTCATTTAAAAAATGTCCGCTTCGTTTGTCACGCATTACAATATAATCACTTGAAAGTTTCATTTTGATTCTCCTTAGAAATAAAATTCAATGACACGCACGTCATGTTGTTGACGGCTGCCTGTTACTCGCCATAAAAGTTGGCGATAATCGTCATAATCTCCATCAGATGGATTAACAGGGTCTAAGACCACAATAGTTTTAAATTTATGCTGAAGGCCATCAACCCCTACACCCAAAACCTGGCTTGTAGCAACCACATTTGTCTGTTCTAACGAGTCCTTCTTGTCTCCAGTCCAAATACCAATTTCTGGGTGACGCTCTCTGATGACCTCTACAATCTGCTTGGATTTGCTCACTATCAGCATTTCTGTCCTGCTTGCTAGTAGAAGATCCAATTGAAGCAGCATTGGAGTATCTGCATTAACAGCCTTCAACTTTGGGAAGTCAATCTCAAAGCCGGTCTGGATTAAATATCGCTCAAAAGTTTTTCGGCCAAATGTCTGTTTGGCCATGGCATATTTACCATTTTTCCCAACGATGTTCAATTTTCTAAATTGATCTAATTCCTCCGGATTAGCTGTTAGACACCAGATAGGTTCAAATACAACTTCAAATCCGTTGTTTTCCTCCGCTTCTTCAATGGCTTCGACTTCCTCCCATCGAAAGAAGTTGGGCAGATTGCTTACATATTTTTCATAGTCTCGGAAATCATCCCATTCTTGCTTAGAATAGCTGAACTTGGAATACTTCATCTTTCCGTGGGCTAGTTGCCAGTTTTCTCTTTGATTAGGATCAGCCATCCCAAAAAATGTTTTTTCTAGAGGGTAGAAGTTTTGTCCCTTCTTCCTGATTGGGGTTGCTGATAGTCCAACTGTATAGCCACGTTTGACCTTGCGATAAGCCTTCACGTTGGCATCACTAGACATGTTCTGCCACTCGTCAATAATGAACACATCGCACTCAATAGACTCACCGCTTGCAAGTCTGTTCTGCAATCTACGGTCCGTCATCGTTTCTAATTCAAAATCAGTGTTGTATCCTAGATTTTGATAAGTGCTATTCCATCCGTTCAGGATAGCTAAACGATTATTGATAACCAGGACTTTTTTTGCTGACTTGTGCTTTGCTATTTCAAAAGCACAGATGGTCTTGCCACGGCCGCCGTATGCCTCAAGAAAGATCCCAGGACAATTACGGTCGCTACGTTTAACTGCTTCAGCTTGCCATTTGCGTAATTCGATTGCCAATGTCCACAATCACCTCCTCGATGTCATTCCGTTGGGCATAGAAGAGCCCGATCCTTGCTGCTGCCCTCACATCATTGTGATGGCTCTTGTCAAAGTTCCACAGCCCAAGAGCTTTCAGCAAGTCATTTGGTATATCTGTCTGATAACCTGCGTTTCGTTGCAGAACCAAATTCGGATAGCATAGCTCAATGGCTGCAATAGTTTCTACAACCGAGTTGTCTCTGGAATAATCATTGTCCCTAACCTCAAATTTTTCAACGACCACAATGTCGAATTCAAGACTCCGGCCGATTTTCTTAAACCAAGTTTTAAAATTTTCACCACCATAAGGTACTACCCAATAGTCAACCAGCTTCGCATTATCCAAGAGTACAATTCCTGTTGTGCTGCTTTCAATTTTGTTACTACTTGGATCAATTGCTAAAATTTTCATCAGACACCAACTTTCTCCGTTAGCACTCCTGGATAAAGGGCCGTGTTAAACCAATTTTGTTTGTTAACTTTTGCAAAAGCAAATAGCGCCTTAATTTCTTTTGCTTGTTTTTCGAATCTTCGAATATCTTCCTCGGATTCAAAAATAGGTTTTTCCTTGTATTTAGCGACTGTGACCAGTTTGTACTCCGGAGTAAATACCGGCTTTTCATTTCCCTGATCAAGATTTGTTTCATCTACTTTCACAAAACGAATCGCAACATCGAATAGAAATCCTTCTGTAACAAGTACTTCAATCGATTCTGGTCCAATCACAACTGCTAGTGAATCTGTTACTCGTGTTTTATTCATCAATTCCATTACTTAATCACCAACTTTTCTGTCCGGACAAGTTCCGCGCCTTTAATTTTCTTACCAGCCTTCAGCAATTCTTTGAGTGTTTTTTTGTTAGGTGCAAGCGTCACTTTTTTTGTAAAATATTTTTTCGGGAGATCATCTTCGTTGACCTTGACTGATTCTGGATTCTTAGCAACTTTTATAGTAAGAGCACCGCTCTTAACTTCGGTTTGCCCTGTGACATTCATAGCTGTCATAATGTTATCCTTGACATAATCCAGCTTTTTCTGTGCCGCTTGTTTCTTGGCTTTGAAGCTCTCTTCCTCAGCTTTGTACATGGCCACGTCGGCTTCTAGATTCTTGATAACATGGGCATATCCTTCTGCTTTCTGTTCAAATTGTTCTTGCCAATCGATGGCCTCAAGCGTGTCTGCTTTTGTTTCGTCATCGATATCCAATTGGTAAATTGTCAGGAACTGACCTGTTAGTTCATATAAACTAGGCATTTTTTTCTACCTCTCTAATTTTATTTGTAAGTTTTGTTAGTCCAATACCAGATTTAGTCAATTCAGCATTGGACGTAAATAGATGATTTTGATTCATTCTAGCAATTTCGTTTTTAGATAAACATGCCAGATTTGAAATATCATAGTTTGTTTTATCACCGTCCAGGAAAACGATTGAGTACCCTTTTGGTATCGTACCAAAATTGTCCTCCCAGACCTTGCGATGCTTCAAAACCCATTGATTAGGTTCTCCAATTTTCTCTTTTGGGTACCCATCTGTTGTGTAGTTGATAGTACCGACAGGTACATAATTCGGAGGTCTATTACCTTTTTTGAAGTAACCACTATTGGGTGGCCGATTCGGAAACTTCTTCCCTTTGTTGTAAGGAGTCTGACCTTTCTCGAATCTTCCCGTCAAACCACTATGTAGATTATTATTTCTCCGATAACTCTTAATCTGTTTCTCAGTCAGTGATAATCCGAATTTTCGGTTCATTTCATTTGCGACATCGCGAGAAATCTTATTTTTTTGGATGGACACAAGGTAGTCATGTTGCTCCTTAGTCAGCAATTTACCTTGATAAGCTTCGCCAACAAGCAATCCTAAACGTTTACGCACACCGCCGATTTGAGTCTTGTTGTAATTCGTCCCAAATTTCTCATTTAGTAACCTGGTTACTTCAGGAGTTAATCGACCAGGGCATATCTCGTGCATGTACTCCGTGTACTCATCCTTCCAGCAAAGCGATCGGGGCATTGACTTCACCTACCTTGTCTTTGAATTTTTCAGCATCTAGCGCCAGCTGGCCAGCTTGTAGGATTTGACCTGAAATGGCGACCATCTGTTTTGATCGTTGGAGTTCCGTCTTTAATTCATCAGCAGTAAGATCCCTGTCGTCCAATGCTTCCAACTGAGCGAAAAGAGTATTGGTTAAATCTGTCAATTTATTTCGTACCATTTTAAACTCCTTCTTCTACACATTTTGCGAGTCCTACAGGCGGTTGCACGTCGTACGTAAATTGTTTATCTGAATTTCTCAGATTCATACGAGCGATGTTGTTGAACTGATTCCGCCCCTGTTGGTAAACCTCAATGATCGCTTTGTCTAGAATTTCTTGTTCTTCCACTTGCCTTTTTCTTTTCTGCTCGTTGTTTTCAATGACCATCAATGCTACAAAAAAGCAAATAAAGGTTGTTGCAAATCCGAGTAGTTGGCTCATTAAAGTTGGTTCTGTCATACTATTCTCCTTAAAACACACTTAAACCTTGTTTTTCCCAATAAGAAATATATTCTTGTTGTGCTTGTCCGTTATATCCACACGCATGGAATGCCAAGCCGTGATTACTATCACTTTCTTTTTTGTCTAACAAAACTTCTAGTTCTGATTTGACGAATTTTTTTAACGCTTTTAAATCGCCACATGGATAAAAAAACTCGTACCCATCAATTACTAACTGCCACACCCAACCAAGGGGCGTTTGATTATAGATGTATTTGATTTCCATTTTTCTATACCTCTAAAAGTTTTTCCAAGTCAGCAATGCGCTGATAAAGTATTTGTTTTTCTTCTTGTGCTGCAATCAATTCTCGGTTTAAGTCCAACGCAACCAATCGCCAGTCGGTGTTGACTTCGATTTTTGTTGTGTTGAAAAACCATTTTGTGATTTTGTCTAGTAATTTCATCCGACTGACCTCATTTTCTTGCTTTTCACCATTTCTTTTTCCCAAGCTTGAGTCCCACGATATTGCAGATATTCGTCAAAGCCTTTGATTGTGACGAGCTGGCCATCATTCCTAAGATGCTTCTGTTGACTAGGTAGCTTCTTCATCTCACGTCTCATGTCTCCCGCTTGTCGCTTTGAGCATCCAAAGATGTGTTCCAATTCTTCATCATTAGCAGAGACTTTTTCAATGATCACATCTTTAATTCTTACAATTTCAACTGCTTCCATTTTTGCTCCTTTCGTGTTATAATTCAGTTAGTTATTTTGATTAGCGCCTGACTTCTGTTAGGTGCTTTTTTGTGCTACTCAATCCCGTAATCTTCAATCACCTGAAGAATAAAACTGTTCGCTCGTGGACCTTTTGTTGTTCCACTTAGAATGTTTGTCACTTCCTGTCGCTTAAAGCCGTAAGCAACCGCTAGAGTTGCTTTTTTGATCCCTTTCTCTTTCAAGAAAGCATTAACTCTTTCACGACCATTTGCGATATCTGGCATATACGTCCCTCCCTCTTTACTAATTTGTAAATAAGAAACAACTAAAATTTTAACTATTTTTCTGCATTACACTTGACAACTCACACCAAATCGGCTAAAATGAAAGCATAATAAAAACAATGATAAATCTATAAATACCGTTCGCCAAAACATTTTTTATGATTTATTTTCTTAGTTGTTTTTTTAGTTGTAACTTACTTACAAAAAACATTTTACACCTTTTGGGATAATTAGTCAACCTTTTTACACCAAATTTGTTAAATTTTTTTGTAATGTCTTAGAAAGGTTGATTTAACAATGTTTGAGACATTTGAAAAAATTAAAGAATTAGCAAAAAAGCGTGGAAAAGCTCTTGGACAAGTCGAAGAAGACTTGGGTTATGGCAGAAATACACTGTATAAGATAAAAAACTCTACGCCAAATGCTGAACGTATCGCAGAAATTGCTAACTACTTCAACGTATCTACCGACTACCTGCTCGGACGTACGGATAATCCGACTATTGCAAAAGATGACAAGGCAAATGAATATCTTGGTCCAGCTGAGACTGAACTTGTCGCAGCGTTCAGAAATCAGACCCAGAACATGACCGAGGAAGAAAAGGTTCGTTTTAACAAGGCGATTGAAAGCTTGATGGTAACTGCTAAAACCCTGATGGACGATGACAGTAAGTGGAGGTAATTATGGCTAGAGAAATTATTTCCCGTAGACAGTACATCCAACACTGGGATTACGCTGTCCCGGTGATCGAAGCAGCGTCTCGACAGAATAATATTTCACTTGAACAAGTTACTTTTCAGCACATCATCCGTTACTTTGAACAGACTTACAACCTTCATTTTATCTTCTTTGAAAAGGACCCGTTTCCTATGCTCCCTTCAGCCGGTCTACTTAGTTCTGAATACATTAAATATCGAGGGCTTGTCAATAATCCAGATGTTACTTACTTGGATGATATCATCTGTAAACACAATGACGGCTTTACCATTTATAGCAAAGAAAAAGAAAAGTACCTTGTTTATATCAATCAAACACATATCAAAAGACGGATTATCTTTACCATTTTGCATGAATTAGCCCACATCGCTGCCCATTTTAGCACGGGTCGTTCTGATGAGGTCGCCCTGGCTTGCGCTAACAACTATCAGAGCAATCCGCTAGAGATAGAAGCTAACACTATGGCCTCTCTCTTTTATATCAATAATGAGCGCATGGTCTGGCACCTCAAAAACAAGCACTCGTACGAGCAAATTAAACAAGCAAATACAATCAGTGATAACGCTCTTTTTAATCGATTAGTTGATTTTGTTCATTATCGGATATTGAGCTATGATGAACACTTATTGGACGACCAACAGCAACGACGAGTAGCTATTGAACTCGTTACAAAATACAAACAAGGGAACAATATCTTACAACAATATTATGATATTGTTGTGTAATGCTAAAAGCAGATGTGATAGCTGGTACATTGTAGCGAGGTATTGAGAAAAATAAAAATCCATAACCTCGTCGGCTATGGGTAAGAAAAAAGAGTATAAAGATTTTTAAATAGTTATTGTTTTGGAGGTTATTATGAAATTTTGTCCTGAATGTGGCAATCCAGTAGAGGGTTACAAGTTCTGTTCAAATTGCGGTTATTCTATTGCTAACCAAGAACCAACCGAACAAGCTCAGCCAGTCGATAAACCGGCTTCTCCATCTCCTGCTCCACGAAGTAGAAAAACGGACAAAGTCGGACCGCTTGAAATTGATAGGTACAATCGCACTTATCGCATCCACGGTGCCCAAAAAGCAAAAGGCTCATCTGGTCTAGTTGGTGGAGCAATTAAAGGCTCGGTAAAAGCTACACTTGCGGTTAGTACAATGGGGTTATCGTTAATACCGTCATTGGTAAAGAAAGATAAGAATGACACTGATTGGTATTCATTCGAGGATTTAGTATCCTATGAATTGATTGTAAATAATCAGACTGTTGTTTCGGGTGGTGTTGGTCAAGCTTTGGTTGCAGGCGCTATGTTTGGAGCGATTGGTGCTGTCGCAGGCGGTATCGTATCTAAACGAAAATCAACTACAAAAATTTTGAACATGACAGTCCGTGTGACCTCAAACGACTTCACCAAACCAGTCATATTCATTGACTTGATAAAAAAACCAGTAAAGAACACTTCGAAAGAGTACAAAGAAGCAGTTGAAAACGCTCAACGGATCATGGGAGCCTTGGACGTTATCGTTCATAATTCGTAAATAAAAAATCCCCACACTCGTCATCGCCAAATTTTGAGTGTGAGGATATCCTGTATAAGAAACAACCATTCAAAAGGTCGTTTTCTTATACCCATTTTATCAAAAAAGTGAGGTAAAATCAATGTGGATGGAAGAACTTCCCAACGGGAAATACAAATTTTTTGAGCGATACAAAGATCCATATACTGAGAAATTAAAAAAAGTTTCAGTAACCATGGAGAAGAAAACTCCACAAGCAAGAAATCAAGCTGCTATCTTGTTGCAAGAGAAGATAAATAAAAAACTCAGCACAAAACAAGTAGAAAGCATTACATTTGAAGAAATCTATAACCTTTTCTATAAATCATGGACGCAAACAGTAAAGGAATCAACAAAACATAATTGTAAATCAGTTGATAAGAAGATGAAGGAAGTCATACCATCCGATACCATACTTGCTAATCTTGACAGGCGTTTTCTTCAAGAGGCTATTGAAAAAATTATTGAAAGCAACGGATATATTACAGCTAAAAAAGTACGGCATAGACTCAGAGGTATCTTTAATTACGCTGTTCAATACTCTTACATTGAAAACAACGAGGTCGATTATACTACGATTCCTCAAAAACCAAAGACTTTAGAAGAACTGGAAAAAAAGCGTAACAACTTTCTCACCATGCAAGAAATAAAATCACTTGTCGATGTCCTTAATCGTCGAGAATATCACCAAAAGTACGCTGATATGGTTCTTGTGCTGGCATTAACTGGTATGAGATATGGTGAGTTAACTGCCTTACAACTGAAGAATATAGACTTCGAAAACAACAAAATTGAGATCACAGGTAATTTTGATTCAGTAAACAAAATCAAGACGCTACCAAAGACTACAAATTCAATACGGACAATCAAAGTATCAGAGAGTGTCATAGAAGCTATTCAAAGACAAATAGTACGACTTAGCGAACGTTTCCAGCCATTGTCAAGCGATGATTATATTTTCTGTTTTGAAAAATGGAATCAACCTACAACCATAGCTTGCTTCATACAGATATTAAAAAAATATGGAAAACAGGCTAAAATAGAAAAAAACTTATCTAGCCATATTTTTAGGCATTCTCATATTTCGTTTTTAGCAGAGTCTGGTCTTCCAATAAAATCAATAATGGATAGAGTTGGACACTCAAATGCAAAGATGACTTTGGAAATCTATTCTCATACAACTGAGGATATGGAAGATAAACTGGTCAATAAATTAGATACTATTTTTTAATTCTGCCCCTTGGTTGCCCCTTTTTGATTTCACAATACAACAAAACCCCTTGAAGATATTGATAATTCAAGGGGTTTCTTTATATCGTTATAATTCATCGGCTAATTTATTTATCTTTCTGAGTCTGTGGTTAACTCCGCTTTTAGTTAGAGGCTGACTCAAACTATCAGCTAACTGTTGAATAGAATAGTCTGGATGCTGAATTCGCAAGCGAGCCACCTCCTGTAAATCTACTGGCAAATTTTCCAAACCCAATCTGTCCTTAATTTTACTGATGTTGTTAATAGTCTTCATACTAGCTGAAACTGTCCTAGCAATATTAGCTGTCTCAGCATTATTAGCCCGATTAAGATCATTTCGAGTCTCACGCAAAATTTTGACCTTTTCGAAAGTGTCACGAGCTTGCATAGCTCCAATAACAATTAAGAAATCCATTATATCCTCTGCTCGCTGGAGATAGGTTACGGCTCCTTTCTTGCGCTCAAGCACCTTAGCATCCAGTAAAAAATGCTGGAGAAGGGAGGATAGTCCTTGCGCGTGGTCTAGATAGACTGAACTGATTTCCAACTGGTACTTGCCTGATTCAGGATCTCTGATGCTTCCATTTGCCAAGAAGGCTCCACATAGATAGGCACGACCTGCTTCCTCGTCAGATAAAATCTCTGCATCAATCCCCGTTTCTAGCCCAAAGAAAGAATCTGCTAAGTGCAAATCACTCAGTAAATCCTGTACTTTCTCATCTGTAAAAACGGTATAAACCCGATTCTTACGAAGATTACTCCTTTGATGATGGCGAATCTCAGACTTAATACTATAGAAATGAAGAAAAGACTCATATAGATGACGAGCCAGCTTGGCGTTTTCTGTAACAACTGATAAGGTTAAACCTGAACTTGACAGACCGATGCTACCAGACATCTTAATAATAGCTGCTAATTCATGACGACTTAAATGATGCTGACCTAAAATCTCTTCTTTAACTGCGACTGTGAAACTCATTTTCTCACCTGTATGATTCGCATCAAATCATCAACAATTAAATCGCCATCATGAAAAGCACCACCATTTTCCAAACGTAAGAAGTTAGATGAAATGACTCGCGGTACTTGTTTACACAAACCAGCAAAGTCATGCTCTACTTGCACCAAGTATTCATCAAAACGATTGGAATTCATATATTCTTGAGGTACCTTTTCAATATTGACCAAAACAGTATCAATAAAAGGTCTGCCAAGATGGCGATGCAAGACTTCCACGTGGTCACTATCTGTAAAGTGTTCTGTTTCTCCCCGTTGAGTCATGATGTTACATACATAGGCAATCTCAGCCTTCGTTTCAAGAAGTGCTTGACCGATTTCTTCAATCACAATATTGGGCAATATAGAAGTAAAGAGTGATCCTGGTCCTAAGACAATCATATCACTTTCAAGAATCGTATTGACAACTCGACGACTAGCTTCTGGTTTCTCATCTTCGAAAGTGTTTGTCACATAGACATGATCAATCATCCCTGGGTGATCCGCAATATGACTCTCTCCAGCGATTTCAGTCCCATCTTTAAAAACAGCATGGAGAGTCAAGGGATAATCACTAGAAGGATAAATTTTCCCCGTCGTATGAAAAAATTTACTCAGCAACTGCATAGCGTTATAGGTTGATCCTTGCATCTCAGATAAGCCAGCAATGATGAGATTTCCCAGTGGGTGACCAGCAAAGGCACCAGCCTCCTCAGAAAAACGATACTGAAATACCTTTTCATAAAACTTTGGCATATCAGACATAGCCACTAAGACGTTTCGGAGATCACCTGGTGGTGTCAATTGGTGCATATTTTTTCGAAGTTCACCCGAAGAACCACCATCATCAGCCACCGTTACAATGGCTGCAATATCAACATCTTTTTCCCGCAGGCTTTTTAAAATGACAGGAATCCCAGTACCTCCACCAATTACCGTAATTTTAGGTTTTCTCATGAACGGTTTACCGTTTCCTTTCTTCTGTCTTTATCTCGGTGACTTACATTTACGATCCAATCTTTACACAAATCATTTGACAAACGTTGAGCAAAGGCCACACTCCTATGTTGTCCACCAGTGCAGCCCATAGCAATCGTTAAAACGGACTTCCCTTCCTTTTGATAAGAAGGTAAAATTGGTTCAATCAAAGCTAACAAATTCTTATAAAAGTCCTCTGACTCAGGCTGATTCATGACATAGTCATAAACAGGATTATCCAAACCTGTCTGATTGCGTAGTTCTGTATGATAATAGGGATTAGGCAAAAAACGAACATCAAATAACAAGTCAGCATCAATAGGAATTCCATATTTAAAACCAAAGGACATGACTTCAATACGGAAAGACTGGCTCTGTTCTCGGTCTGAAAACTGCTCTACAATCGTTTTACGAAGTTCACGTGGTGTTAGTTCAGTCGTATCAACCACATTTTGACTCATGTTTTTGAGTGGAGCCAAAAGTTCTCTCTCTAACTTAATCCCATCTAAAATTCTGCCATCTGCAGCTAAGGGGTGACTGCGCCTCGTCTCCTTATAACGAGCTACCAATTCCTTATCCACAGCGTCCAAGAAGAGAATTTTAAAGTCTAAACCCTCCTTGTTTTCTAAATCATCTAAGACTGCCTGAATTTCTGAAAAGAAGGAACGACTCCGCATGTCTACTACCAGAGCTAACTTATGGTCATCATCTTTAGTTTCTACCAACTGTAAAAATTTAGGCAAAAGAGCTGGAGGCATATTGTCAATTGTAAAATAACCTAGATCCTCAAAAGATTGAATGGCTACTGTTTTCCCTGCACCACTCATCCCTGTTACAATTACCAGATGAAGTTGTTTCTTTGTCATTATTCTCTCCTTATATCAAAAGAAGCTTGGTAGAACCAAACTTCAACTTACCTAGCTTATCTAATCTCTGCGATGACTTCAATTTCGACTTTTACATCACGAGGAAGACGAGCTACCTCCACAGCTGAACGAGCTGGGAATTCCTCTTTAAAGGCCGTTTGGTAAACCTCATTAAAAGGAACAAAGTCATTCATATCACTTAAGAAACAAGTTGTTTTAACAACGTGGTCAAAATCTGTTCCTGCTTCTGCCAAAATAGCAGCAATATTTTTCAAGACTTGTTCTGTCTGTTCTTGAATCGTTTCTCCAACAATTTCTCCAGTTTCCGGAGAGAGAGGAACTTGCCCACTTGCAAACAAGAGATTACCAACGATTTTCCCTTGAACATAAGGTCCAATCGCTTTTGGAGCCTTGTCAGTATGAATTATTTTTGCCATTTCTTTACCTCATATTTTTTCTAATATCGCATCCCAAGCCTGCTCCATCCCTGCTTTGCTAACTGATGAAAATAGAATAAAGTCATCACTTGGATCAAAATTTAATTTCTTCTTAATAGCTGATTCATGCTTGTTCCACTTACCACGTGGAATCTTGTCCGCTTTGGTCGCAACGATAATGACAGGAATCTCATAATATTTGAGAAATTCATACATCTGTACATCATCAGCCGACGGGTCATGACGGAGATCCACTAGACTAACTACCGCACGAAGATTTTCGCGAGTTGTTAAATACTCCTCAATCATCCGCCCCCACTTTTCACGTTCCTTTTTAGAAACTCGAGCATATCCATATCCAGGTACGTCAACAAAGCGCATCTTATCATCAATGTTAAAAAAGTTAAGAAGTTGTGTCTTACCAGGTTTCCCAGAAGTTCGAGCTAGATTCTTACGATTAAGCATCGTATTGATAAAGCTTGATTTCCCAACATTTGAGCGACCTGCTAGGGCAATTTCTGGTAGTTCATCTTGCGGATAATGAGACTTGTTGGCTGCACTTAGCAAAATTTCAGCATTGTGTGTATTGATTTCCATAGTCACCTCTAGGCTGTTTCTAGGATTGGTTTATCCGTTCCATCTACAGCTTCTTTGGTGATGCGAACCAATTTTACATTTTCTTGGCTCGGTACTTCAAACATGACATCCAGCATGGTTTCTTCGATAATAGAGCGTAGACCACGCGCACCTGTCTTACGTTCAATAGCTTTATTAGCAATTTCTTGCAGTGCTTCGTCGTCAAATTCCAATTCGACATCGTCATAAGATAGCAAGGTCTGGTATTGTTTGACCAAGGCATTTCTTGGCTCTTTCAAGATGCGAACCAAATCATCTACTGTCAACTGTTCAAGAGCAGCAAAGACAGGCAAGCGTCCAATCAACTCCGGGATAATACCGAATTTTTGAATATCTTCAGCAATGATTTCTTGCATATAAGAACTATTTTCATCAATAGCTTTATTATTTTGTCCGAAACCTATTACTTTTTCTCCCAGACGTTGCTTGACAATCTCTTCAATTCCATCAAAAGCACCACCTACGATAAAGAGGATATTCTTGGTATCTACTTGAATCATCTCTTGTTGTGGATGTTTACGTCCTCCTTGAGGTGGTACACTAGCTACCGTTCCCTCAATAATCTTGAGGAGGGCTTGTTGCACCCCTTCACCAGAGACATCACGTGTAATAGAGACATTCTCACTTTTCTTAGCAATCTTATCAATTTCATCCACATAGATAATGCCCCTCTCTGCACGCTCGATATTAAAATCAGCGGCCTGCAAGAGTTTAAGGAGGATATTTTCCACATCTTCACCCACATAACCTGCTTCAGTTAGTGCTGTGGCATCCGCAATGGCAAAAGGCACATTTAAGCTCTTAGCCAAAGTCTGAGCTAAGAAAGTTTTCCCTGAACCCGTTGGGCCAATCATCAAGATATTTGACTTCTGTAAATCGACATCTTCTGTATCTTCGCGAGTATCATGAAAATTGATACGTTTGTAGTGATTGTAGACCGCTACAGCCAAGGCACGTTTAGCACGATCTTGACCAATAACATAGTGATTTAAAATATGAAGTAATTCGATTGGTTTTGGTACCTCAGACAAGTCTGCTAAAACTTCTTCAGCTAGCTCCTCACGAATGATTTCTTGAGCCAATTCTACACATTCATTACAGATAAAGGCATTGTTCCCAGCGATTATTTTTTGTACTTCTTCTTGGCTCTTGCCACAAAATGAGCAATAAACCATCATATCATTTTTCCTATTTATAGGCATGATTTCCTTCCATTCTATCTTGTCATTCTATCTAAAATAAGGTCATATAAAAAGCGTGGACACTATTCACTAAATTTGTAAAAGCATTCAACCAAAGGAGGACAGAAAGTCCATAACGTTTTTTACGAAACGCTTGCGTACCTGCTAGTACACATACAAAACACAGCAAGGCAGTGAAAAAACCAAAAATACTTCGTTCCATTAGGTTCCCTTTCTCTTACGGTATTGGATAGTAAAATCATAAGGATTTTTCTCGTCCTTATCATAGAATTTACTTGAAACTGTCTCAAAAAGAGACAAGTCAAACTCTTCAGGGAAATAGGTATCTCCTTCAACCTTAGCATGAATTTGAGTCACAATCACTTCGTCAAGATAGGGTTCAAAAGCCTGAAAAATTTGCTTTCCACCGAGAATATAGAGATTCTTGTCTTGAGCCTGATACCAGTCGAGAACAGACTGGATATCGTGAAAAGTAACAACCCCGTCTATCTGTTCTTCCGAGTTACGAGTCAAAATCAAGGTCTCCCGTTTTGGAAGCAAGCGACGTCCCATTCCATCAAAGGTCACACGCCCCATCAAGATAGCATGATTCAGAGTTGTTTCTTTAAAGTGTTGCAGTTCTGCTGGCAAATGCCAAGGCAAGCGATCATCCTTACCGATTATCCCCTCTTCATCCTGGGCCCAAATAGCTACGATTTTCTTTGTCATGCTTCCATCCTTTTTACTGATACTACTATTTTATCAAAAAACTCAAAAAAAGACTGGTTTGGAATAGCTTACAGAATAGAAAAAATCTGTAAGAAATTTCTTACAGATTTATATACGTTGCTATTATTTCTTACAACCCAGGTGCTTGTCCAAGTTCTGCCGCAATCATCCAGATTGTTTTATCCGTTTCAGTTTTGGCATCCGCAAAAATACCATTTGTCACATCATCACCTTCTTCATCAGTGACATCCAAACCTTTTTGGAACAAGTCTGATAAGTAACGGAAGATAGCAAGAACACGCTCCAAGCTTTCTTCAACATTACGGTATTCACCAGCTTCTTCTTCAATTTCACTGTGTTCAAGGAATTCTGTCAAAGTAGAGAATGGGCTACCACCAAGTGTAATCAAGCGTTCGCTGATTTCATCCAAGTGACCATCAAGAGCATCCAGGTACTCATCCATTTTTGGATGCCATACTAGGAAGCCACGTCCACGCATATACCAGTGTACTTGATGAAAAGCAACGTGTGCTACATACAAATCTGCCACTGCTTGATTTAGGACTGCCTTTGTTTCAGCCAAAGTTACTGGTGCTGCCTTAGTTAGTGTTGCTACGTCTTTTACTGCTTCTTTTTTAATTTGAACCATTATTTTTACCTCATTCATTATTTTTCTAAGCAATCACTTCTTAGTGATTACTATTCTAGTATACTACTCTGAAAAAACAATATCAAGCCAAAAGACTCATATGAGAAAAGTTGCAATAGACTGATAATTTAAGGATTTATTAGAGAAAATTTTAGATTAGTGACACCCTTTCAAATATCTCTTTAAAAAAGATAGTGATTTCAATTTCCTATAAAACAGCGAAGAGATTTCAAGTCAAATAATTATAATTTGCTTTATCAAACTATTTTAAAATTACATACTACTGTACTAGAAAATGAAAAAGAGTAGGCAAATGACTTGCATACTCCTTCTTCAAATATAGGTTTTAATACCAAACGCTGACGTCCACATTTCCTCGAATACCTGTTATTGATTCGGTAGATGTATATTGCCAACCTTTTGGTCCAGAATAATATGGATTTGTCCAATCAAGCGCATCTGTGTAGGCTGCAACCCAGTTGACATGTTGTAGAATATCAGGATGATTTAAACGTGTTTGCAATAAACTACGGTAACTATAAACTTTCACATTTTGATAACCCGCTTGTCTCATCTTTGCTATATACTTGTTAATAATCTTAACCCAGGTTCCAGTATCTGTTGGAGCTTTTTTAGTTTTATTATTATACTCCCAGTTTTCAACGTCATAGTAGATAGGGTAAGACAAATTCATATTATACTTTTTCAATAACGCAATAGTTTGTTTGGCATCATTTTCAGCATCTGTCTCATCTTCAGCGTAGGTATAAAGATAAACACCATAAGGTATACCTAATCTGTTTAACTCTTTGATATTGTATGCCAATTGCTTATCTTCAGCACCGCTATAACCCAAGCGAACAATAACCCCGTCTACGCCATTTTCATCAATTACTTTTTTCCAATCTGAGATATGACCATTATGTTCACTGATATCAATTATCTTTTTTGCTTGATCAGTTCCAATTTGTTCTTCTCTACGATTAAAGAAATAACGACTACCATCTTTATTAATCCATCCAGAATTCAAATCTTTCTTTTCTTTTAACTCACCTGAATCTGAAAAAATATAGCGAACTCCATCTAAAACCAACTCACCAGTAGCCATGGCCCCACTACTTGTCAAATAGTAGTTACCTTGCCACTCATTTTTAGCCATATAGCCCCATTTCTTAAGGTAGTACCATTTCCCATCAACTTTTTGCCATTCTTGATTGGCATAAGAACCATCGGATTTTAGATAAAACCAACTTTGGTATGTATTATCATAAACCCATTCATTTTTAGCCATGTATCCACCCGATTTTAGGTAGTAGTTACCTTGCCACTCATTACGAGCATAGCGTCCATCAGATTTTAAATAAAACCAACTCTGGTAAGTTTTATCATAAACCCATTCATTCTTGGCCATCGAACCATCGGATTTTAGATAATAATTCCCCTGCCACTCATTACGAGCAATTTTACCATCAGATCTTAAATAAAACCAACTCTGATTAGTTTTATCATAAACCCACTCATTCTTGGCCAGGTAGCCGCCCGACTTTAGGTAGTAGCCATCCTGAAACTCATTTTGAGCATAGCGTCCATCAGACTTTAAATAAAACCAGCTTTGGTAAGCTTTATCGTAAATCCATTCATTCTTGGCTAGGTAGCCACCTGATTTTAGGTAATAGTTACCCTTCCATTCATTACGAGCATAAGTTCCATCGGATTTTAAATAAAACCAACTCTGGTAAGTTTTATCATAAATCCATTCATTCTTGGCCATGGAACCATCATTTTTAATATAATAGTCGCCTTCCCAATGTGCTATTTTCTGGGCAGGTTTCTCTTCTTCGGTTTTTTTATTTACACTAGCTTCATTTGTTTCATTAGATTGTTCTTTATTTACAGTCTTCTGATTAGTAGAAGCTGGTTCTTTTTTCTCTTCTTGGTCTTTTGTAGTAGTAACTGTTTGTTTGCCTTCTACCTTACTTACAGAATAGCGAATACTATTCTCGTCGGAGGATACTTGTGTTTCAGTTTCATTTGCAGCTACCTTACTAACTGCTAATCCTAGTACGACGACACTTACTAGACCAAGTTTTCCAATTTTTGTATTTAACATTTGATCTCCTATAAAAAATGGAACTGACACTTTAAATGTCGTTCCATCTATTATTTGCTTAAGATTATTTTACAAAATTAAGCAAAGCTAAGAAGCTTTCTGCTTCAAGTGATGCACCACCTACAAGGGCACCGTCAACATCTGGACAAGCCATATATTCTGCAACATTTTCTGGTTTAACTGAACCACCATATTGAACACGTACTTTATCAGCAACTTCTTGACCAAAGTCAGCAGCTACAACGTCACGTACAACTTTACACATTTTTTGTGCATCGTCTTGTGAAGCTGATTTACCAGTACCGATAGCCCAGATTGGCTCGTAAGCGATAACTGATGCAGCAACTTGTTCAGCAGTCAATCCAGCCAATGCAGCAGATACTTGAGCACCTACGAATTCAGCTGCTTTACCAGCTTCGTAAGTTTCAAGTGACTCACCACAACAGATGATTGGAAGCATACCGTTTGCAAAGATTGCTTTTGCTTTTTTGTTGATATCTTCATCAGTTTCGTGGAAGTAATCACGACGTTCTGAGTGACCGATCACTACATAGTCAGTACCGATTTCTTTCAAAACTTGCGGGCTAGTTTCACCAGTGAAAGCACCTGCATTTTCAAAATAGCAGTTTTGAGCAGCAACTTTAAGACTAGAACCTTTAGCAGCAGCAAGTACAGTTGTCAAATCAAGAGCTGGAGCTGCGATCCCTGCTTCAACTAGATCAGATGAAGGAAGTTTTGATGCAACTGCTTCAACGAATGCTTTTGCTTCTTCTGGATTTTTGTTCATTTTCCAGTTACCGGCGATAAATGGTTTACGTGACATTTCACATACCTCTTTTTTAAAAATTTATTTTCTTCTTATTTTATCACAATTATAAACAGCTTGCAAATCTTACTCAGATAGCAAGGCTAGTTTCAAAACCTAATCCTTCCAAAGATTCATTGCATTTATAAAATCTTCAGATACTTGTGTTTGTTGAGGCTGACTTGCTACTCTTTCTGCTCGCTTAGCTTCTACCTGAGCCACACTTCTAATCCCCTCGTGACGCCAGTTCCGTAAAATAGCCTGAATGTATTTCCAATTAGCTTTTCCATTTAAAATAGCTTCTCGAAGAGCCTCCTTGATTACATCGACATTTGTTCCGTCGTCTTTGACAGTTTTAGTCAGATCTTCAATTTCAAAAGGTGTTAACAAGCGACCAAGTTCCTGCTCAAAAGTTTCAACCAAGTCTTTTAGTTGATTTTGCGGCGTCAATTGCTCAAGCCTTGACTTATGAACACCTAGTAAGTTATCCAGGCGTTCCAAGGCAGGACTCGCATCAAAAATCAACTCTATTTCACCATTTAATTCAATGGTCCGATATTGAAGTAAACCGTTCTCTGTCAAATTAGAAATTGCTTGATTGACATCTGGCAATTCTTTGCCAATAGTCTCAGCAATTTGACTTGGAGAGAGCTCCTCCATAGAGGAGGTATTTACTAAATAGAAAAATTGCCAAACCAGAAAATCATCACTGGAAGGAAAGAGTTCCTTAAAATGCAAGAGCAGGGCACTCGGCAAAACCAAGTTCCCTGATTTAAAAGCGTCTAAATATGTCATAATTCCTCTTATAAATATCCAAATGCAGATGCATCATCTTGAATTTTTCTCCAATCAAAGGGTGTTTCTTGATAGACAGCATAGTTAACCCAATTACTGAAAAAAAGAGCCGCAGATGAAGACCAACAAAGACAAGGTGTCTGATTAACATCATCATTCTTAAAGTAATTTTCCGGAATGTGCGGATTTAAACCAGCATCACAATCTCGAAAATACTCTTTTGCCAAGGTATCTCGATCATACTCTAAATGTCCAAAACTATAAATTTCACGCAAATCCCGACTAGCCAAGATGGAGACACCAACTTGGGGGCCTTCCGACAGAATTTCCAAATTGGTCTTATTCAATATCTCTTCTTTAGAAATCTCTGTATTTCTAGAATGTGGAGCCACATAACTATCATCAAAACCTCTAAAAAGAAGATGGCTTTCTATAAGAGTATCTTGCGGATAAACCCCAGATAGCTTACTATCCATTTGATACTTTTCTACTCCATAGCGAAGATACAGACCTGCTTGTGCACCCCAACAAATATGAAGAGTAGAGTAAACATGGGTTTTAGACCACTCAATCACTTGACTAAACTCTTCCCAGTAATCTACTTCTTCAAAAGGTAGATGTTCGACTGGAGCACCAGTAATGATCATCCCATCAAAAAAGTCATCCTTCACTTCTCTAAAGGTTTTATAAAATGTCTCCATATGCTCTGCACGAGTCGTCTTGGAACGGTGACTCTCCATATAGAGAAAGTCTATGTCCAATTGCAAAGGAGTGTTTGCTAAATGCCGTAATAACTGGGTCTCTGTGACCACTTTTTTGGGCATTAAGTTTAAAATCAAAATCTTCAAAGGACGAATATCTTGATGAGCCGCTCGTTGGTCATCCATGACAAATATATTTTCTGTCCTCAAAATCTCAACAGCTGGCAGTTTTTTATCAATTCGAATCGGCATAACTCTCTCCTAACTGTACTCTTTCAGGAATCATGACAGGTGTTTAAACATCCAATGTTAAACACTTCTTTCCTTTATTATACTGTAAGAAGATATAGTTTTCAATTATAGTTTTTCTCTAACTAGCTATAGTCTATTTTTATATCCTAATGTAGAGAAAACAGCCCTAAGGACTGTTTTTTAATAATGCATAAGAACCTTGTAATCGTAATCACCGATTTTTTCACGGCCTTTCAAGTCATCTAATTCCACAAGGAAGGCACAACCAGCTACAACACCACCAAGTTTTTCAATCATCTCGATGGTTGCCTTAACAGTTCCACCTGTTGCCAAGAGGTCATCTACGATAAGAACACGTTGACCTGGCTTGATGGCATCCGCGTGCATAGTTAAGGTATCAACACCGTACTCTTTTTCATAGTCAGCAGAAATGACTTCACGTGGCAATTTACCTGGCTTACGAACAGGCGCAAAACCAATTCCCAACTCAAAGGCAACTGGACAACCCACGATAAATCCACGAGCTTCAGGTCCCACGATCATGTCGATTTTCTTGTCAGTAGCATATTGAACGATTTCACGAACAGCATAGCTATAAGCATTTCCATCAGCCATCAAAGGGCTGATATCACGGAAGGTAATACCTTCCTTCGGGTAATTTTCAATTGTTGCAATATAATCTTTTAAATTCATCTTTTTCTTTCTTTCAAAGTTTTTTACTCTCTATT
>ERZ772972.243-NODE-243-length-20330-cov-5.455339_pt1 | contig 20330 bp, 19 predicted proteins | sample MGYA00580673_ERZ772972 | MGnify/ENA primary metagenome ERZ772972 (study PRJEB29015, sample SAMEA2738051) | human oral metagenome | biome: human oral; feature: human-associated habitat; material: saliva | place: China | collected 2229 ... | reverse complement strand
GTTTAATATCGCCAATGTTGGTGCCCGCAATGTTGGTAATGGATTCTGCTACCGCTAAACGTGCAGAAGCACCAAAGTCTAATAATGCCACCGGTGCGCGTTCGCCCATTGCCATGGCTTCACCGTGATAGCTGTCTAATGAAGCGGTTGTCACGGCTACATCCGATACAGGAATTTGCCACGGGCCGACCATTTGATCACGCGCCACCATACCGGTTACCGAACGGTCGCCAATGGTGATTAAGAAGGTTTTTTCTGCCACCACCGGTAAACGTAATACACGATGGAAGGCTTCTTTTAATTGAATATTTTCCGTTGCAAGCGGTCGATTTTCGACAGTTTTTGACGAAACCTCACGTGTCATTTTCGGGGTTTTGCCTAATAACACATTCATTGGCAAATCAATTGGGTTATTGTCGAAATGACTATCGTGCAAGGTTAAATGTTTCTCTTCCGTTGCCTCACCAATGACCGCAAATGGCGCACGCTCACGTTCACAAAGTGCGGTAAATAATTCGAGTTTTTCTGGCGCAACCGCTAAGACATAACGTTCTTGCGATTCGTTACACCAAATTTCTAATGGCGACATGCCTTTTTCATCGCAAAGGATGGAGCGTAAATCAAATTTACCGCCACGTTCGCCATCGTGCACTAATTCAGGCATGGCGTTGGATAAACCGCCTGCGCCCACATCGTGAATAAAGAGAATTGGGTTTTCTTCGCCTAATTGCCAGCAGCGGTCAATCACCTCTTGGCAACGGCGTTCCATTTCTGGGTTTTCACGTTGAACAGAGGCAAAATCTAAATCTTCTTTTGATTTACCGCTGTCCATCGAAGACGCTGCCCCACCACCTAAACCGATGTTCATGGCTGGGCCGCCTAATACGATCAATTTCGCGCCAACTGGAATTTCACCTTTTTGAACGTGTTCGCCACGAATATTACCGATACCGCCCGCTAACATAATCGGTTTGTGATAACCACGCACTTCTTCACCATTGAAGCTGTTGACTTTCTCTTCATAGGTACGGAAATAACCCAATAACGCAGGGCGACCGAATTCATTGTTAAATGCAGCGCCACCTAATGGGCCTTCAATCATAATATCTAAGGCTGAAGCAATACGATTTGGTTTGGAAAGTGGATTTTCCCAAGGCTGTTCAAAGTTAGGAATGACGAGGTTTGATACGGAGAAACCGGTTAAACCTGCTTTAGGTTTGGCACCACGACCGGTTGCACCCTCATCACGAATTTCACCGCCCGAACCCGTTGCAGCCCCTGGGAATGGCGAAATTGCGGTTGGGTGGTTGTGGGTTTCCACTTTCATTAAGATATGCGCATCTTCATTGTGATAGCGATATTGCCCATCTTGATCCGCAAAGAAACGGCCGACTTTTGAGCCTTCCATTACCGCAGCATTATCTTTATAGGCTGAAAGCACGAAATCAGGGGTTTTCTCAAAGGTATTTTTAATCATTTTAAACAGGGATTTATCCTGTTTTTTGCCGTCGATAATCCAATCTGCATTAAAGATTTTATGGCGGCAGTGCTCAGAGTTGGCTTGCGCAAACATATAAAGTTCAATATCGTGCGGATTGCGCCCTAATTGGGTGAAGTTTTCCACCAAATAATCAATTTCATCTTCTGCCAGTGCCAAACCTAATTCTACGTTGGCTGTCACCAAAGCTTCTCGTCCACCTTTTAAAATATCCACAGTTTTGAACGGTTTCGGATCTTGATGACGGAATAAGATCTCTGCATCTTCAGGACGACGCACCACCGTTTCCATCATTCGGTCGTGTAAAAGTGCGGTCAATTTTTCTGTTGTTTTTTCATCAAGCGGTTGGCTTAACTCAAAATAATACGCCAAACCACGCTCAATACGCTCCACTTCATTTAAACCGCAATTATGCGCAATATCTGTCGCTTTAGAAGACCAAGAAGAAATCGTGCCAACGCGTGGAATCACGATAAAAGTTTCGCCTTTGGCATCGTGTTCTGCCAAGGTTGGGCCGTAATGTAACAATGCTTTTAGTTTTGCTTCCTGCTCGCTAACAAGCGGTCGATTTAATTCCACAAAATGCAAATATTCCGCATAAACCGATTTCACCGGTAATTGATTTTGTTGGAATTTTTGCATTAAGCCTTGAATACGGAATTCAGAAAGGGCGGGTGAGCCTCGAAAAGTTTGAAACATACGGGTACCTTTGAGTTGTGTTTGAGGTAAAAATCGCGGGCTATTATAAAGGAAAAACACCAAAACGAAAACGTTTGCGTCAATCATTTTCAAATGATTTTTAGTGGGAGAAAGCATATAATCAGCAAGCAATTCAAAACAATCCAAAAACTAACCGCACTTTGAGGCGTCACTATGATCATCAATGACATCAATTTCAACGATCTCTATCAACAACATCTAAAAGCCTGTAATCACTATAATCTTCCACCGACAAAATGGGATAAAAAAGCCCCTAAAATGGCTGAGAATTTAGTGGGCAAACCAAGTCGTTATAACGATACCTTACTTAAAGCCATGAATGTGCAACCTGATGAAACCGTATTAGATATCGGCTGTGGCCCCGGCACCTTTGTGATTCCTTTAGCCCAACAATGCCAAGCTGTGTATGCCCTCGATTACAGCCAAGGCATGTTAGAGATGGTGCAGCAATATAAAGAAAAGCATCAACTGAATAATATTACGCTTCTACATAAATCATGGTCGGATAACTGGGATGATGTACCTCAAGCGGATGTGATACTCGCCTCTCGCTCGACGCTTGTGGATGATTTGGATGACATGATTGAAAAGCTGCAAAGTAAGGCAAAAAAACGCGTCTTTTTAACCTCGGTGACACAACGCCATTTTCTCGATGAAGGTGTATTTGAAGCCATTGGTCGTGATGATGTGGGCTTTCCAACTTATATTTATTTAGTTAATCGCCTTTACCAAAAAGGCATTCACGCGAATGTGAGTTTTATTGAAACCGAATCAGGTCATTTCCAAGGTGAAACCTTTGAGGATTTATTAAATTCTGTGGAGTTTTCTCTCGGTAATCTCACCGAAAAAGAAAAACAAAATTTGGCTCAATTCTATCAACAAAAACAAATAAACAATGAACCGATAAAACACGGACAACGCAAATGGGCGTTGATTTGGTGGGAGGTTTAATACAACAAAATTATTTAACCTTAAAAGTTCACTAACTTTATAGACAGGCGAAAATTGAAATGTTAGCCTCTAAGGTGTTTTACTTCTACTTTTTTAAATAAGGAATATTATTATGCTCCCTTTCAATCATGTTTTTAAATTTGGTACCACTGTATTAGCTGCTTTAGTATTATCTGCATGTGGTAGCAGTGGTGGTAGCGGTGATAATCCAGATAATTCACCCGTAAATAATCATGAGTTAAATCAATCAAATACTATTGTTAATAACAATGTAGCTCAACAACAAGCTAATAAAAAAACAGGTACTGCATTTATCGATGATAATGGTTCCTTTCGTCGTGCTGCAATCAATGGCTATAATACAACGAGCATCAATGTTGAGGGAATCAATCTAGAAATTGGATTTCCAAACATTTCAGCGGGGGGGTGGGCTAAGACTACTGCTAATGACCGACGCATAGATGTATGCTGTGGACGTTATTCTGATATTCGTTTCGGTATTAACGATAGCTTAGATGACAATGGCAAATTTTATTTATTCTATAACGGTAACCCAACTCTTAATATGCCAACAAGCGGTAGCGCTTCTTATTCTGGTCAATCTATCCTTGCAATAGATATCACTGAATCGGATGAGGACGACTACCATATTGGCAACTCTCAATTTAGTGTTGATTTTGGTAATAAATCATTAAGTGGTTCATTAGGGATCAACAACATTCAATATGTAAATATTAATGCATCTATTTCAGGTAACAGTTTTAGCGGGTATGCAAAAACCTCTTTATTACCATCGTCAGTAGCAAATGTAGAGGGTAAATTTTATGGAGAACAAGCAAAACAACTTGCTGGCTTAGCAGAGGCTAATGATAACAGCTGGGCTGCTGCATTCGGTGCTCAAAAACACTAAAAAAACACTAATTAGTGTCATTTTAGGTATAGTAAAGCAAGCCTTGTGCTTGCTTTATCTCTCTTTTGACATAAATAATAAACTTACAAAAGTATAATATAAACACTGTAATTTATTTTTAAATTAAAATACTTAACCTTATAAAATCAACTAACTTTATAGACAAACTGAAGTTGAAATGGTAGGCTTGACGAGATACTTTTTAAAGGTATTTTACTTCTACTTTTTAAATAAGGAATATTAGTATGTCTTCTTTAAATCATATTTTTAAATTTGGTACAACAGCATTAGCTGCTTTAGTATTATCTGCATGTGGTAGCAGCGGCGGTGGTAGTGATGACCAAGATGTTTCAGCTCCAAGCAATCAGACTGAGCAAAGTCAGCCAAGCACTACTGCCAATAATACGACTCAGCAACCAAGTACTACTGCCAATAATACAACTCAGCAACCAAGTACTACTACATCTACAAACAATCAGACAGCATCAAGCCAATCTACTCCAGCTGAAAATGTGGCTAAACCATCAACCCCTAATACTCAGAGTGGTAATACTCATCGAGCTCTCACAGATAAACATGCTGGTTTCGTCATACCTAAAAAAGGTGGAACTATTCAAACCGCATCCATTTCTGGCAATCCAAATCTTTATGTGCTAGATGTTGAAGGTAAAAGTATTAATATACTTCCTAACGGGATGGGGGCTGGAAAGGTTCTCAAAATCACGGCCAACAATATTACCCGCATAGTTAACGGTTCATTATATAAAAATGTACGTTGGGGATTAATTACAGAGGATGGTTTAAATAATTATTACTTAGTCTCTTACGGTATCAATCCTACAACCGACATGCCAACTAGTGGTAGCGCTACCTATGTTGGACAAGGTGTACACGGTTATGCAGATAGTGGTTCAGCTATTGATACGTATCGCTTAAGTAACGCAAAATTTAATGTAAATTTTGCTGATAAATCATTTGAAGGTTCTATTACTCCAGATGATGGAAAAGCATTTGGCAATGTCAACGAGGTTAAACTTTCTGCGAAAATTGATGGTAACCAATTTAACGGTAAAACTGCTGAAGGTACAGAAGCTGTCGGTCGTTTCTACGGAAATAACGCTAGTGAGTTAGCTGGTAGCTATGTAAACGAAAAAGCCTCTTACCTTGGCGTATTCGGCGCTCAAAAAAAATAATTAATTTTAATCCTAATATGAATAAAGCAAGCCTTGTGCTTGCTTTATTTCTCTTGTGATAACAAATGAAATTTACAAAAACTTTTTTATATACAGTATTAAGCATGACATGTGCTCAGTGGGCAAATGCCGAGGTAGCACAATCTAAAAATGACACGTTAGACAAAAATATTCAGGTTGCGGCGCCAAAGCTTCAAGCACCTGCGATCCAGCCGAAGACAAATAATGAAGGCTCAGTCTCGATGACTAAAGAAGAGCTAGCTCGTCACCCTGATTTAATCGTACGTGGGATGATTCCTTCGGTATTACAAAATAACGAAGAAGCAGTTTCACTTCTGTTGCCTTTATATCGAGAACTTCCAAAAAAAGATCCCGTGTTATTGAGCTGGGCTGAAGCTATTGATGCGCGTCATAAAGGCAATTATAGTGAAGCTGCACAACGCTATCGTACGCTATTCACCCAACATTCTGATAGCCTTCCATTACGTTATCAGCTTGCTCAAGCACTCTTTTTAAATAATGATAACGAAGCAGCAAAAGATCAGTTCCAAAAATTACGTGCAGAGCAAATGACGCCAGAAATGACCTCAGTTATTGATCAATATTTATCTGCATTAAATCAGCGCGATCAATGGAAATTTTATGGTGGTGTAAGTTACCTCAATGAAAGCAATATAAATAATGCGCCCAAAGCCGGTACTCACATTGGTAACTGGAAAGCATGGAGCAAAGAAAGTGCACAAGGACTTTCTTATTCGTTAGGTGTTGAGAAAAAATGGTCTCTTGCACATAACTTTTTCACCAAATTAGGCTTAGATGGAAATGGTAAATACTACTGGAATAACAAAAAATATAACGAATTAAATGCGCGCTTAGGTTGGGGATTAGGTTATCAAACTTCCCATTTAGAATTGGCTTTAACACCATTTACCGAAAAACGTTGGTATAGTGGTGGCTCAAGCGGTAGCGATGCACTTAAACAATACTCTAAAAACTCTGGCGTACGTTTTGATATTAGCTACTGGCTTAATCCTCGTTGGCAAATTTCATCTGCTTTGGAATATGGCGAACAACGCTATGATTGGCGAAAACATTTAAACGGCAACAATTATTTATTTTCCAACACATTACTCTATGTTCCGAAAAGCGGACAACATTGGTTTGCTGGGGTAGATTATTCTCGTGAAAATACTCGAGACAAAGATAACGCCTACCAACGAGCAGGTGGACGCCTTGGTTGGGGACAAGAATGGCCATGGGGAATATCAAGCCGAGTGACACTTTCATATGCTAAACGTCATTATCAAGCGGCTGATTTCTTTAACATTCGTCAGAATAATAGAGAATATGCTTCAACGTTAACATTATGGCATCGCGATCTCTATTTCTGGGGAATTACGCCTAAAATTACATGGTCTTACCAAAAAGTAAAAAGTAATCATCCTTTCTATGGTTACGATAAAAATCGTGTATTCTTAGAAATGAGCAAAACATTTTAACCACAAAAAACGGTTGCTGAGACAAACTCAACAACCGTTTTGTTTATTATAAATTAAATATATTCTTGGCCTAGCCATTAAAGCTATGCCATGAACTTTAACTTTCAATTAAGCTTTAATTTGTCCTTTCAAGAAATCTAACAACTGCTCTTTTGCAATCATTTGTTTTTCACCAGTGCGGCGATTTTTGTATTCGATTTCGCCGTTTGCGAGATTTTTCTCACCAATCACCACCATGTGTGGCACGCCGATAAGTTCCATATCTGCAAACATTACACCTGGACGTTCTTTACGATCATCAAAGATCACTTCTACGCCTTGTGCTTGTAAAGTGCGGTACAATTCTTCGGCATATTCTTGAACGCTTTCAGATTTATGCATATTCATAGGCACGACAGCAACTGTAAATGGCGCAATCTCATCTGTTGGCCACACAATACCGCGATCATCAAAATGCTGTTCAATCGCCGCAGCGACCACACGTGTTACACCAATACCGTAACATCCCATGGTTACGACCATTGGACGACCATCTTCACCTTGAACAGTCGCATTCATCGCTTCTGAGTATTTTTTACCTAATTGAAAAATGTGGCCTACTTCGATACCACGTTTAATCAATAAGGTACCTTTACCATCTGGGCTTGGATCACCTTCAACTACGTTACGAATATCCGCCACTTTTGGTAAAGCTACATCACGTTCCCAGTTGATATTGAAGTAATGTTTACCATCAATGTTTGCACCCGCACTGAAATCAGACACTAATGCCACTGAACGGTCAATAATCACTGGAATATTGAGATTAACAGGACCTAATGAACCAACACCTGCACCGATTTTGGCTTTGATAACAGCTTCATCCGCAAACTCAAATGGTGAAGCCACTTCAGGTAATTTTTCTGCTTTAATTTCATTTAATTCATGGTCACCACGAATCACTAATGCCACTAACGGTTGCTCTTCGCTTGCCCCTTTTACAATTAAGGTTTTGACCGTTTTCTCAATTGGCAAATTGAATTGTTCCACCAACTCTGCAATCGTTTTTGCATTTGGAGTATCAACTAATTCCATGGCTTTCGTTGGCGCAGCGCGCTCACCAATTGCAACCGCTTCCGCTAATTCGATGTTTGCAGCGTAATCAGATTCAGTAGAGAAAATCACATCATCTTCACCGCTGTTTGCTAACACTTGGAATTCATGTGAGGCGCTACCACCGATAGAGCCCGTATCCGCTTGTACTGCACGGAAATCTAAACCTAAGCGATTGAAAATATTGCTATAAGTTTGGTACATCACATCATAAGTTTGTTGCAAGCTAGCATGATCCGCATGGAAAGAATACGCATCTTTCATGATAAATTCACGCGAACGCATGACACCAAAACGAGGACGCACTTCATCACGGAATTTGGTTTGAATTTGGTATAAATTGATTGGAAGTTGTTTGTATGATGACACTTCGCGACGAACTAAATCCGTAATCACTTCTTCGTGTGTTGGACCTAATACAAAGTTACGGTTTCCGCGATCCTCAAAACGAAGTAATTCTGGGCCATATTGTTCCCAACGACCTGATTCTTCCCATAATTCTGCTGGTTGCACGACTGGCATTTTGATTTCAAGTGCGCCACTTTTATCCATTTCTTCACGGATGATTTTTTCTACTTTACGAAGCACGCGCCAGCCGGTTGGCATCCAGTTATAAAGACCTGAAGCAAGAGGACGAATCATCCCCGCACGAAGCATTAATTGATGGCTCACAATGGCCGCTTCAGCTGGGGTTTCTTTTAATGTTGAGAATAAATATTGACTTGTACGCATTGAATTAACCTTAGATTCTAAGCATTGAGAAAAAATTGGTGAGAGTATAACAAAAAGTGCGGTCATTTTTAACCGCACTTTTTTCTGAGAAAAGATTATCTTCTCGGTAAGTATCTAACTGGATCCACAGATTTACCTTTATAACGGATCTCGAAGTGAAGTTTCACAGCATTGGTCCCTGTGCTACCCATTTTCGCAATCTCTTGACCTGCTTTCACTTCTTGTTGATCGCTCACAAGGATCTTGTCGTTGTGCGCATAAGCACTTAAGAAATCATCGTTATGTTTGATGATGATTAAGTTACCATAGCCACGTAACGCGTTACCCGCATACACAACGCGACCGTTCGCTGCGGCTTTAACTGCTTGACCGCGAGAACCACTGATATCAACCCCTTTATTACCACCATCGGTATTAGAGAAACCTTGGATCACGTTACCTTGGGTTGGCCATTGCCATGCAATATTCGACGCAACTGGTGCCACAACATTTGCATTAACTGGTGTATTGTTTGTGGTTTCCACCTGTGTTGTGGTTGTTGCTGGTGTGCTAGGCGTATTATTTGTGAAAACTGGTTTTGAAGGTTCACCATTACCCACACCTGATTTAATAGGGCCAATTACCGTACCATCAGAACCAATTTGTGTGCCATTTGCACCAGGTGTATAAGTTACTTCTGGCTCAGCAGGTGCCGCTGGTGCGGTGGTTTTCACTGGAACCGTTGTGGTAATTGTTTTAGTTGAACAATTTGAAATTTTTAATGTTTGACCCACGCTTAAGCTGTAAGGCTCTTTCATATTGTTCATGCTCGCCAAATCTTTTACGTCCATACCCGTTAAGTAAGCGATTAAGAACATGGTATCGCCTTTGTTGACTTTATAGGTGTTTCCTTTGTATGAACCTTTTTGAATTTGGCTGTAATCTGGTGCATTGGTATTTGGATTACGCGGCACGTTGATTGCACCTGAGCTGGTACAATCAGAAACTGTTTTAGTTACCGTCTTAGTTTGCGGCTGAACCGGTGCTGGAGCAGGCTGTGGTTGAGTTGCTGCTGGCTGTTGTACCGGTTGGTAAGTTGGTTGGAAACTTGGCTGTGGTGTTTGAGTTCCCGTTGGCACGCTGCTGCCCATTGTACTTGGCATGGTATTTTGTTGGATTTCTGGCTGCCATGTACCGCTAGAGTTATTATCGACAGGTTGCATTACACCTGGAGAAAGTGTGCCATCCACATTTTCGATTGGTGCAGGGCTATTTGAACTACAAGCCGTTAAAATAGCGATACTCACAGGGAGCAATAAAAACGATTTTTTCATTTATTCTTCCTTTAAAATTAAATTTATTTCATTTGATTTGGCATTGAATTCTTTTCAATTTCCGGCATAAAGCTACCACCGGCAACGGCTCCCGTTCCTTCTACTGGTTGCATAATACCATCTGGCAATGCGTCGGGATCTTGTTTTTTCGGCTCTCCCGTACAAGCTGAAATCAGCAATGCACTAGAAATAATAAAGAGTAATTTATTCATAAAAAAGGTCATCCTGTTATTTTAAAATAATATAAATAATCACGGCTAAAGCAACGACACTCCAACCAATGACTTCAATGGATTTACGTAATTTCGCGGCGAATTTCTCTCCACCCCATGCGGCGAGTTTTGCCACTAAAATAAAACGAGCAAAACGCGACACAAACGCGGTAATCACAAAGGGGATAAACGCCATTTGCATCACGCCTGCGCAAATGGTGAAAACTTTATAAGGAATTGGGCTAAAACCAGCGACAAAGACCACTAACACGCCCCATTCTTTAAACCACGCCATAGCTTGTTCCCAAGCGGCTTGGTAACCCCATTGTTGAATATAACCTTGAACCCAATCAAAGGCATAATAGCCGATAGCATAACCAATCATTCCCCCCACTACAGAAGCGACCGCTGTATAAAGCGCAAAACGAAACGCACTTTTCGGCTTTGACATTGACATTGGAATCAACATCACATCGGGTGGAATTGGAAAGAAAATGGCCTCAATAAAACTCACAAAGGATAACCAAAACACGGCAAAGCGATGTTTTGACCATTGCATCGTTTTATCGTACATCGCACCAAAAATATTCATTCACTTATCCTTCATGGGTTCAATGGGGAAAAATTCGTTTCAAAATGGCACATTATTCACTTTCCAGCCAATCTTGTAAAGCAGCAATTGACTGATGAGCCGTAAGATCTGCTTGAATTGGCGTAATAGAAACATAACCATTTTTTACCGCATGGAAATCGGTGCCTTCACCATCATATTCAGGCAAGCCTGACGGACCAATCCAATAGATATTTTCGCCACGAGGATCTTCTTGTTTAATCACTTCAGCTGCAGATGTACGATAGCCTAAATGACAGACTTTTATACCTTTAAGTTCTTCGTAGGGCAAGTCTGGCACATTAATATTGATCACTTCGCGTTTGTTCAATAATTGAGGATGTAATTTCGGAATTAAATCACACACCACACGAGCGGCTGTTTCATAATGCTGACGACCATCTAAAGAGACAGCAATGGCTGGCAATCCTAAATGACGCCCTTCCAATGCAGCGGCCAAAGTACCGGAATAAATCGTATCATCCCCCATATTACAACCTGCGTTAATGCCTGATACCACAAGATCCACTTGGCCAGATAAAAAACCATTTAAAGCCAAATGCACACAATCTGCAGGGGTGCCATTCACACAATAATCACCGCAATCTAAATGACGAGGGCGAAGCGGCTCAACAAGCGTTAATGAGCTTGATGCTGCGCTACGATTACGATCCGGCGCGACGATCACCACATCGGCAATTTTTCGTAATTCTTTTGCTAAAACTTGAATCCCTTCGGCGTGAAAACCGTCATCATTGCTGACTAAAATTCGCATTATTCTTCTTCCTTAATATTCACTAACTCTCGCACTAATGCAGTGGCATAACTCCCTGCCGGCAAATAAAATGAGAGCTTCAATCCTTCTTCAACAAACGTCCAATGGAAATCTTTTGCCTGCATCAATAAAGGGCGGCGAGCGGCTTTCATTCTTTCTTGTTTCATTAATTCTTGGAAAACCTGATGTTCCAAAACCACTTGATTTTCGACCGCACTTGCAGATAAATTTTCTTCGCCAATTAAAGGCGCGGTGAGCAAAATATCTTGCTCGTTCAAACGTTGCTGTAAAACCGCTAAATCTTCATTTTCATCGGCCTTAAACCAACTGTGCGATCCGTTTAATTGCACAATATCGTCTCTTAGAACCTGATCTGCCACATTTTGTTCAATTCGTTCTGCCACAACTAAATTAAAAATTTCACTGCGAGCCGCTGAAAGGTAAAAACTGCGTTTTTTACGATCTTTGACCTTAATCTCCCCTTTCGCCCAACGAATCGCTTGAGTCAGATTATGACCATCACGCCCAAAACGTTGTTCAGTGAAGTAGTTAGGAAAACCATATTTCGCCACAAAATTTAAGCGCTCATTTAATTCGTCACTTTCTTTTGCACCACGCAATAAAATCTCGAAGGCATTTCCTTGAAGACTACCCGTGCGAATTTTACGATTATGGCGAGTGACGTCTAAAATCTCGACGCCTTCCAATTGAAATTGGCTAAAATCAGGCGTTTCTTTCCCTGGCATTTGTAAACAAAACCATTGTTCTGTAATACCATGACGATCTTTCAAACCGGCATACCCCATATTTCGATCAGAAATACCCGCAAACTTGGCAAGTTTTTCGCCCACAAACAATGTATTGCAATCCGTTTTACGGATTTTTACCGCCACAAATTCGCCTTCGCCTGACATTTCATAGCCCAGATCTTCTTTAACAATAAAATCAGCGAACTCTTGCTTTAAAAGTGCGGTTGTTTTTGGCGGTGTTTTTAAGGTGAAATAAGGGAGATGTTTGACCATTTTTTTCGTTCTAAAATAAGAAAGCCCAACTTTTTTCGCTGCAATAAATAGCGTGATCAGCTGGGCATATTAAGCACAATTTATTCGCGCAGAATTTTAACCTTTCCGCCCCCTCAAGGCAAACTGAAATGAGAATAAATTTTTAGCGACATTTTCATCTTTATCCCCTACAATGACCGCACTTTTTCTGACAAAAGGAATGCCTTATGACGAACTTTAACGAACTTCAAGAAGAAACCCGTGAAATCATTACGGATTTATTAAATGACGGCAGCGATCCGGATGCGCTTTATATTATCGAACATCACATCGCTCATTATGATTTTGATACCTTAGAAAAAATTGCCGTGGATGCTTTCAAAGCGGGCTATGAAGTGTCAGAAGCAGAAGAATTTGAAGATGAAAATGGCAAGGTCATTTTCTGTTTTGACATCATCAGTGAAGTGGAATTAAAGCCTGAAATTATCGATGCACAACAAAAAGAAATTTTACCATTAGTCGAAAAATACAAAGGCATTTATGATGGCTGGGGCACGTATTTTGAAGATCCGAATGCGGAAGATGATGAATACGGCGATGACGGCGAATTTTTTGACGATGAAGATGTCGAAGACGACAACGAACGTTTACATTAATAATGTGGGGGGGAGTTAATCGCCCTTAATTTTATCTTACCCAAATAGGAATGAAAAAATGAAACTTAAAGCACTTTCTCTTGCATTACTTGCCTTACCTATCGCTTCTTTTGCAGAAGGACCAGTCGATAATTATCCACCTCAGGTGAGCTTTACCGTTGAATCGGAAAAAAATGTAGAACGCGATTTATTGCGAGTGTCCCTTTTTTACCAAGCGGAAGGCAATGATTTATCCGCGCTCAATAAAACCATGGCAGAAAAAATGAATAAAGCCATTGAGCTAACGAAAGCACAAAGTGCGGTTGAAATTAAAGACAACTCTCGTGATACCTGGATTCGCTATAATGATAAAGGCAAACAACAAGGTTGGACTGCCCGTGCGGAATTAACCTTGGAAAGTAAAGATTCTCAAGCGTTATCAACAGTAGTGCATGAATTAGATGGTGTCTTAGCGATTGATAGCGTAAGTGCCTCTGTTTCACGTGAAAAATTAAGTAGCTTAGAAAATGAATTAACCAAAGAAGCATTAGCTAAATTTAAAGATAAAGCCCTATTACTTCAAGAATCCTTACAGATGAAAGGTTATACCATACAAAACCTTGAGATTTCCTCACCCAAGGATTCAAGGGACGATTATCCTATTTATGCTGCAGCCGAACTAAGCTCTAAAAGTTTATACTCGAGTGGAAAAGATGAAACTTACACTCAAAGTGGCAAAGAGAAAATTAAAGTCAGTGTGAATGCGCGAATTGCATTGCTTAAAGAATAATTTTCTATACAATGAACGACGATTTTTTTAATAAGGAAAACAATATGAAAGTAGCAAAAAATACGGTTGTGAGTATCGCTTACCAAGTACGTACTCAAGACGGTGTATTAGTTGATGAAGCACCAGCAAATCAACCATTAGAATATTTACAAGGCCACAATAACTTAATCATTGGTCTTGAAAATGCCTTAGAAGGTAAAGAAGTTGGCGACAAATTTGAAGTGCGTGTTCAACCAGAAGAAGGCTACGGCGAATACAATGAAAACATGGTTCAACGTGTACCAAAAGATGTATTCCAAGGTGTTGATGAAGTGGTGGTTGGTATGCGTTTCTTAGCAGATACAGATATCGGCCCTGTTCCTGTTGTGATCACAGAAGTGGATGGCGATGAAGTGGTGGTTGATGGTAACCACATGTTAGCGGGTCAAGAATTACACTTCACTGTTGAAGTTGTTGGTACTCGTGAAGCAACATTAGAAGAAATTGCTCACGGTCACGTGCATGGTGAACACGATCATCACCATCATCACGATGATGAAGGTGGTCACGGCTGCGGTTGTGGCGGTCACGGTCATCATCACCATGATCACGATCATGGACACGGCGGTTGCTGTGGCGGTGGTCATAAACACGATCATGATCACGGACACGGTCATGGCGGCTGTGGTTGTGGCGGTCACTAATCTTCATTTAGAGACAAAAAAAGTGCGGTTAAAAATAACCGCACTTTTTCTTTATCTAAACTTTCATTACAGAATGAATCGACTTAAATCTTCATTTTCAATCACTTCGCCTAAAGCATCAATCACATAAGCGGCATCGATATTCACGGTTTGACCGTCCATTTCGCTCGCATCAAATGAGATTTTATCCATTAAACGTTCCATAACGGTATGTAAACGTCTTGCACCGATATTCTCCGTTTTCTCATTCACACGGAAGGCGGCTTCGGCAATTTTCTTGATTGCATCTTGTGTAAACTCAATGCTCACGCCTTCTGTTGCCATGAGCGCTTTATATTGCTCTGTTAAAGACGCATTTGGCTCAGTTAAAATACGCTCAAAGTCTTCTGCCGTTAATGCAGACAATTCAACACGAATCGGCAAGCGACCTTGCAACTCTGGGATTAAATCTGATGGACGTGCCACTTGGAATGCACCTGATGCAATAAAGAGAATATGATCGGTTTTCACCATCCCGTGTTTGGTATTAACCGTTGAACCTTCCACTAATGGCAATAAGTCACGTTGCACACCTTCACGTGAGACATCCGCACCACTGTATTCGCCTTTTTTACAGATCTTGTCGATCTCATCAATAAACACGATACCATTTTGCTCAACGGCATCAATGGCTTTTTGTTTCAATTCTTCTGGATTAATCAATTTGGCCGCTTCATCGTCAATTAAGGTTTTTAATGCATCCTTAATTTTCATTTTGCGTTTTTTGGTTTTATCCGAACCCAGGCTTTGGAACATGGATTGCAACTGATTAGTCATTTCTTCCATGCCTGGAGGTGCCATGATTTCCACACCCATTGAAACGCCCGCAGACACATCAATTTCGATTTCTTTATCGTCTAATTGACCTTCTCGTAATTTTTTACGGAACGCTTGGCGAGTGCTGCTGTTGGTGTCGTGGTTTTCGACTTCACCCCATTGATTTTTTGGTGGTGGCAATAAGGCATCTAAAATACGATCTTCAGCCGCATCTTCTGCTTTCGCACGATTTTTCGCAATTTCTTGTTGGCGAACCAATTTCATCGCACTGTCCGTTAAATCACGGATAATGGAGTCCACTTCTTTCCCCACATAGCCCACTTCGGTGAACTTCGTCGCTTCCACTTTAATGAAAGGTGCATTGGCTAATTTTGCAAGACGACGCGCAATCTCGGTTTTACCCACACCCGTTGGCCCAATCATTAAAATATTTTTAGGGGTCACTTCATGACGAAGTGGCTCTTGCAACTGCATTCTTCTCCAACGGTTACGTAACGCGATCGCAACCGCTCTTTTCGCCTCTTTTTGGCCGATAATATGTTGATCTAATTCGGAAACAATTTCACGAGGGGTCATTTCAGACATAATTTTTCCTTATTTATTCGGTAATTCTTCGATAGTGAAATTTGTATTGGTAAACACGCAAATATCACCGGCAATTTTTAAAGATTTTTCCACAATTTCACGGGCTGATAAATCGGTATTCTCCACCAACGCACGGGCTGCCGATAATGCATAATTACCGCCAGAACCAATGGCTAAAATCTGATCAGCTTCTGGTTGAACTACATCACCAATACCGGTAATGATTAAACTTTCTTTTTCATCCGCCACAATCAGCATCGCTTCTAACTTGCGTAACGCACGATCGGTTCGCCAATCTTTGGCTAATTCCACGGCGGCTTTTAACAAATGCCCTTGATGCATTTCTAATTTACGCTCAAATAATTCAAATAAGGTGAACGCATCGGCTGTACCACCTGCGAAACCGGCTAAAACTTTGCCATTATATAAACGGCGTACTTTACGGGCATTCCCTTTCATGACGGTGTTGCCTAATGAAACCTGTCCATCGCCCCCAACAACCACTTGGCCATTACGACGTACGCTTACAATTGTTGTCATTCTTTTTATCCTTCTTTTAAGAAAAGTTACTCGTTATATGGCGATCGATTCCGCCAAATTCAAGGGGAAATTTTTCTTTGATGCTTTATTAAACAACCATCTCAAAAAAATGTGACAAAGATCACTTTTTTAAATAGCAAACGATTGCTATTATTTCACATCCATATTTTAAAGGAATATGATTTGTTACAAGTAAAACAAACTACTTAATGAGGAAAACATGAAAAATTTACTTAAACTTTCTGCCATTGCAATTTTAGCGGCAAGCGCAGTCTCTACTTTTGCATCAAACAAAGAACCTTACACTGAACAAGGTACGAATGCTCGTGAAATGACAGAGCAAAAACCGATTCACTGGATCTCTGTTGAGCAATTGAAAAAAGAATTGGAAGGCAAAGCACCAATTAATGTAAGCTTCGACATTGACGATACTGTACTTTTCAGTAGCCCTTGTTTCTATCACGGCCAAGAAAAATACTCTCCAGGTAAAAATGATTACTTAAAAAATCAAGATTTCTGGAATGAAGTGAATGCAGGTTGTGACCAATATTCCATTCCAAAACAAATTGCGGTGGATTTAATTAATATGCACCAAGCACGTGGTGACCAAATTTATTTTATTACCGGTCGTACAGCTGGCGATAAAGATGGTGTGACACCAGTGCTACAAAAAGCCTTTAATATTAAAGACATGCATCCTGTAGAATTCATGGGTGGTCGCAAACTTCCAACTAAATATAACAAAACACCGGGTATTATTGAGCACAAAGTGAGTATTCACTATGGTGACAGCGATGACGATATCCTAGCCGCAAAAGAAGCAGGTATTCGCGGCATCCGCTTAATGCGTGCAGCAAACTCCACTTACCAACCAATGCCAACCCTTGGTGGCTACGGTGAAGAAGTATTGATTAACTCAAACTACTAATCTTCCTAAAAAAGTGCGGTTATTTTTGACCGCACTTTTCTTATCTAGTGAAAATCCTCTTAATTTTTAAAAAGTTTCTGGGAATATGCTAAAATTTTTGCGTTTCTAGGAGCCTATTTATGTCAGAACTCACGTCTAATCAATATTTAATCATCATTGCCGTACTGCTTTTTATCAGTATTGTGATGCTTTTTCTATTAAGCCGCAGCAAACGAGATACGCAAGAATTACAACAAGATCTCAATAAAACCATCGAAGATTACAATCAATTAGCTGAGCGTTTTGATTCCTTAAGTGCGGTCAAAAATCAACTAGAACAACAAGCTGTTAAAGCACAAACTCATGCGGAAGGCTTGCAAACTCGCCTTAATGAACGTGATGAAAAAATCCAATATTTAGAAAAAGAATTGGATGAAGAACAGCTCCGACACGATCAAATTGGCGGGCAAATCACCGCATTAAAAGAACGCTTTGGGATCGCGTCAGCACAAGCCGAAAGCTTGCAAGGTCAATTACAACAAGCGCAAGAAAATGTACTTAGAAAAGAACAAGAGCAGCAAAAAACGCAGGAAAAATTGACCGCACTTTCACAAGAATTAACGGAACTCAAAACCACCCTTTCCGAAAAAGAAAAGCATTTTGCCGAACAGCAACAGCATATTGAGCAATCCAAACAACAGCTAGGCGTGGAATTCCAAAATCTGGCCAACCGCATTTTGGAAGAAAAAAGCCAATCCTTTAATCAAACCAATCAAACCGCATTGGAAACCTTGTTGAAGCCTTTCCGTGAACAAATCGAAGGCTTTCAAAAACGAGTCAATGAAATCCATTCGGAATCCGTAAAAGGCAATGCGGGCTTAGAAGCGGAAATCAAAAAGGTGTTGGAAATTGGCTTAAATATGTCGCAAGAAGCCAATAATTTAACCTCGGCATTAAAAGGTGAAAAGAAAACCCTAGGCAACTGGGGAGAAGTACAGCTTGAGCGCGCACTTCAGTTGGCAGGCTTGATTGAAAACGTGCATTACAGTGCACAAGCGCATTTTAAAGATGAACAAGGCGGTCGAAACTATCCTGATTTTGTACTTAATCTGCCTGATGAGAAAAATATTATTATTGATAGTAAAATGTCATTGAATGCTTACGAAAGTGCGGTCAATTCTGAGGATGAATTTGAACGTGAGCGTTTACTAAGGGAGCATATTAAAGCCCTGAAAAATCACATTGATGACTTGCACCGCAAGGATTACAGCAATTTGATTGGCATGCGCAGTCCTAATTTTGTCTTGATGTTCATTGCAGTGGAACCCGCTTATATTGAAGCCTTAAAATTAGACCCAAGTCTGTTTAATTATGGCTATGAGAAAAATGTGATTATGGTTTCCCACACGACCCTTATGCCAATTTTACGCACAGTGGCGAATTTATGGCGTATCGAACGAGGCAACGCCGAAGCCAAAGAAATCGCAGAAAAAGCAGGTGAAATTTACAACCAGATTTGCTTGGTGGCAGAACGTTTAAACAAACTGGGCAATACCCTTTCCACTGTGAGCAATCAATACAACAGCACCGTCACCGCCCTTGTGGGACAACAAGGTTTAGTGGGGAAAGTGGAACGCTTTAAAGACTTGTCAGCGAAAGCTAACAAGAGCATGCCAAACGTTGAATTGCTCAATAATGACGTGGATTTAACGCGCCTATCCCTTATCACTACCGAGAATGAGGTAAAATAAAAAACATCGGTTGAATTTTTCTTTAAAAGCGGCTATTTTCTTGCCGCTTTTTTATTTTAATTTTATTTGTGGGGAATTTATGGCTACGGAACAAAAAGAAATCACGGATCCATGTGCAAAATATAATGAGCAGACTAACTTTCTAAGCAAAACGATTTTTGCAAGTCGTTGGTTACAAGTGCCTATTTATTTAGGTTTAATTGTTGTACAAGGCATCTATGCCTACAAGTTTATGAAAAACTTGTGGTATCTCATCACCAATGTTAATGAAATGGATGCAGACACCATTATGCTCGCCGTACTCAATCTCATTGATGTGGTGATGATTGCGAACTTATTGGTGATGGTGACATTAGGCGGATACGAGATTTTTGTTTCAAAACTGCGCACGAAAAACCACCCCGATCAACCTGAATGGATGAGCCATGTGAATGCAACTGTACTGAAAGTTAAACTTTCTATGTCAATTATCAGCATTTCATCTATTCACTTATTGCAAACCTTTGTGAATGCGTCAAAAATCCCTGAAAAAACAATTATGTGGGAAGTGATTATTCATTTTTCTTTCTTGATTTCAGCGATTGCGATGGCTTATACCGATAAAATCTTATACAGTACAAGTCACAAGAACCATTAATCACAAAAAAGTGCGGTCAAATTTGTCCGCACTTTTGCTTTCTAAAACTAATCTTGGTGTTTAAATTTCAATAAATCTCGACGTTCTTTTTTGTTTGGACGACGATCAGGATGCGGCATCGAAAGTGCATTATTTTTTCTTGCCCATGCCATTTCTTCGCGTTTTTTCACACTCTGTGCTGTTTCTTGGTAAAGCAGTTGAGCCTCAGGTGCACCACGACGTTGATCGCTCAACGCAATCACTTCAATTTCTTTTTCATCGCTACCTTGGCGTAACTTAATCATAGCACCGATTTCTACATTTTTACTCACTTTAGCTCGTTGACCGTTGTAATGGACTTTGCCCCCTTCAATCATCGCTTTCGCAATGCTACGAGTTTTATAAAAACGCGCCGCCCAAAGCCATTTATCTAAACGCACTTCGTTATTTTCAGTCATAACTATTTATTTTCTCACTTCTTTATACATTCTTAATGTAATA
>ERZ772972.239-NODE-239-length-20373-cov-3.741904_pt1 | contig 20373 bp, 12 predicted proteins | sample MGYA00580673_ERZ772972 | MGnify/ENA primary metagenome ERZ772972 (study PRJEB29015, sample SAMEA2738051) | human oral metagenome | biome: human oral; feature: human-associated habitat; material: saliva | place: China | collected 2229 ... | reverse complement strand
ATTTTCTAAATAGAATAAAAGAAAAGAATAAAATAAGTGATGCATCTAAATTATCAAGCAAATTAGATGAAGTCAAAAATCATTTTATTGCTAAAGAATCGCAATATGATAAGTTGGCGAAGAGTAATAATCTAGCAAAAATAGAAAAAAATTGTAGTAATATAGATTTTGATATAAAAGAAAGTTATAAATACATATTTTCAAAAGAAAGAAATGTTAGGTCGGAAATTTCAAAATTGGCAATGAATAGATGTCCCATATGTGACACTATATTTGGTTATGGTATGCCACAATTAGATCATGTACTTCCACAAGACTCATATAAGGATTTTGTTATTACACCTATAAATTTGATCCCTATATGCAGTGGATGCAATTTGGGTAAATTGAATAAGATCAATGGTGAATTTGGAATCTTAACACCATACTACAATCAATATCCACTTAAGGATATTCTGGAATTTATAATAAATATAGAAAACAAAGAGATTAAACCGAGTGTATCTATAATTAATTCTGATAAATTTAATGGCAAGCCCGATATTTATGATAAGATTAAAAATCACTTTGAATTACATAAAGTTAATGAAACATTAACAATGAAGGCAAGTGTTGTATTAAATGACATTATATCATCACTGACAAACATGAGTACTATAGATGTTAAAAGTAATATAATTGAAACTCAGTTGTGTCAGTTAAAGAATACCAAAAACCAGAGCTATATAAATGAAGAGTACATAAAAACCAATTTGATTGATGCGATAATAGTGCATAAAGAAAAAGAAAAGCTTTACAGCATCCTAATTAACATAATAAATGATGGTCGTACTCATAATAACCAAAACAATATATATAGTGTATAAATTAATATATTGCAATCTTATTTTGCACAGGAAAATTCTTGAAATGATAATAATGTGAAAAATTAAATTTATGTTAGATTTGAATACAATTAATAATATTATAGGATCAAATTTATAAAGCAAAGATAATTAAGCTGAATATGACATACTATATTGCTGTATAAATAATGATTTTGAAATCATGACGAAATATCAACATTATGGAATGTGCACAAGATTGCTGGATTTAACTACGAATCCGTTAGTAGCCTTATACTTTGCTTGTGAAGAATATGGTGAAGTATGTTATAAAGGAATTGAAGATGAAGAGGATACTAAGATACAAGAAGCTAACGGTGTAATATTTTTTAATAAGAAATACTCTGTATCTACAAATGAAATAGATATAAAAGTTATATCTTCTTTATCTCAGATAGATTTATCAAATTATAATACTCTTGAGTCGATATTGAGAAAACTTACAGAACGGAAAGCTATATCAAAAGAGTTAGAAGAAAGATGGAAATCAAAAGAGCATTACGAAGAATTTATAAATATTATTCAGAATAATTATATTGTTACTCCACCATACAACAATGAAAGATTATCAAGACAATGCGGAATGTTTTTATTGGCTGGCTGCTTTAATTTCGTTTATACAGAGTCTATTAGTGAGTCCAGTATAGAAAAAGGATATAAAGATTTACGAGATGAATTTGATAGAAATTTTTTCTATATTTCTGGGGAAAACAAGAAGGCAATATTAGAGGAATTAGATACTTATAATATAAATGAGTCTACCTTATTTCCTGAATTAGAGCACCAGTTGAATTATATAAAAAATAAAAAGAATGCTAAAACAAAGGCTTCATCAGAATTTATAAAATTTGATTCTAATGATATAAAAACACAAATAATAAAAGCAGATATAGAAATAAGTGACAGCATAATAAAAAATGAGTGTTTCAAAAGTACTGTCATTAAAGATTTAAGCGAAAAATATTCTTTTGATATACAAAAAATATGGGAATTGGTGGAAAAATGGGTTTCAATAATCGATTGGAATAGACAAAAGTCTGTAATAAGTAGATTTAGGGTGGGTGTCCAAAGGCTATTACTGGAAAATGGATTCAATAAAGAACATGCAAAGAATGAATCCGAATATATAAGTGATAGAATTGTAGATATAGCGAGCGAGTTATCAAAGAGGAGTGAAAAATAGTGTCGAAATTTTTTATAGAAGCGGATTATGAAAACTCAATAATTGAATTATTTCAGAACGATTTAGGATACGAGTATGTATACGGCCCTGATATAGAAAGGGATTTTTACAGTCCAATATATGAAGATGTTTTGCTTGAGTCTCTATACCGTTTGAATAGAGGATTACCGGATGATGCTATTCAGGAAGCACGATATAAACTCAAAAACTTTGAAAACGGAGAGCTTGTGCAGAAAAATGCTGTATTTATGGATTATCTGCAAAACGGTATCCCTGTAAGATTTTTTGTAGATGGTGAAGAACGTTCCTCTATTGTCTATCTTGTTGACTATAAAAATTTCGAAAATAACTCCTTTATCGTTGCTAATCAGTGGACATTTATTGAAAACAGCAATAAACGACCGGATGTGATTCTCTTTTTGAATGGCTTACCTGTTGTATTAGTTGAACTAAAGTCTCCTTCTCGTGAAGAAACGGATGCTTCAGAAGCCTACAGACAACTCCGTAACTACATGCAGGAAATTCCGTCTATGTTTATTTACAACGCTATTTGTGTTATGAGTGACCAGTTGACATCCAAGGCTGGGACTATCACTTCCGGAGAAGACCGCTTTATGGAGTGGAAAACAAAAAATGGGGATTACGAAAATACACAGTATGCACAGTTTGACACTTTCTTTGAGGGACTGTTTCAAAAGGAAAGACTACTTGATATTATCAAGAACTTTATTTGTTTCTCAAATGAGGGGATTAGCACATTTAAAATTCTTGCCGGATACCACCAATATTTTGCAGTAAGGAAAGCGATTGAATCTACAAAGCATGCTACTATTACCGACGGTAAAGGCGGTGTGTTCTGGCATACACAAGGAAGCGGTAAATCACTTTCCATGGTGTTCTATGCTCATTTATTGCAGGAAGCATTAGATAGCCCTACTATTGTTGTACTTACTGACAGAAATGACCTTGATGACCAGCTCTATAGTCAGTTTGCAAAGTGTAAAGACTTTTTAAGGCAAGAACCGTTACAAGCAGAAAGTAGAGAAAATCTAAAAACTTTGCTTGCAGGCAGAAAAGCAAACGGCATAATCTTTACTACAATGCAGAAATTCGAGGAGTCTAACGAGCCTTTATCTGAACGTCATAATATTATAGTTATGGCTGATGAAGCTCATAGAGGACAATATGGACTTGCTGAAAAGATTAAGATTACAAAGAACGAAGATGGTGATGAAGTAGCAAAGCGTGTTATTGGCACAGCAAGAATTATTCGTAATACACTTCCAAATGCCACATATATTGGATTTACCGGCACGCCTATTTCAGCAAAAGATCGTAGCACCCGTGAAGTATTTGGCAATTATATTGATATATATGATATGACGCAAGCGGTCGAAGATGGAGCTACTCGTCCTGTTTATTATGAGAGCCGTGTAATTAAGCTCAATCTTGATGAAACTACCTTGAAACTAATTGATGCAGAGTATGATTTGATGGCTCTTAATGCAGATGAAGAAGTTATTGAAAAAAGCAAAAGAGAGCTTGGTCAGATGGAAGCAGTGCTTGGAAATGATAACACTATAAATTCTCTTGTATGTGACATTCTTGAACATTATGAAAATAATAGAGAAAATCTGCTTACAGGTAAGGCTATGATTGTTGCATATTCTCGTCCTATTGCTATGAAGATTTATAAGAGAATATTAGAACTTCGACCAACTTGGACTGAAAAGGTAGGTGTTGTTATGACTTCCGGCAACAATGATCCGGAAGAATGGAGACAGATTATCGGTAATAAACACCATAAGAATGAGCTTGCAAAGAAATTCAAAGATAACGACAGTCCTATGAAGATTGCGATTGTTGTTGATATGTGGTTGACAGGATTTGATGTTCCGTCTCTTGCCACTATGTATGTATATAAACCTATGTCCGGACACAATCTTATGCAAGCAATTGCTCGTGTAAATCGTGTATTCCGTGATAAAGAAGGCGGGCTTGTTGTTGACTATGTTGGAATTGCTACCGCTCTGAAGCAAGCAATGAATGACTATACTTCCCGTGATAAAAAGAACTACGGAGATACTGATGTTGCTAAGATTGCTTATCCGAAATTTTTGGAGAAGCTCTCTGTTTGCCGTGATAAATTCCACGGATATGATTATTCTAAGTTCCAAAACGGCACAGACCTCGAAAGAGCAAAGACTATCAGCGGTGCTGTAAACTTCATTATGGGTAGAGAAAAAGTTGATGAGAAGAATTCCTTCGTAAAAGAAGCTCTTATGCTCCATCAGGCACTTTCTCTTTGTTCCTCGTTAGTTGATGAAAATAGTAGATTTGAGGCAGCATTCTTTGAGGCTGTTCGAGTTCTTGTTCTTAGACTTACAAATAGCGGTGTTGGAAAAAGAATTTCATTAACAGAAATGAATGCGAAAATAAATGAACTTTTAAAACAGAGTATTAAGAGTGAAGGAGTAATAAATTTATTTTCAGACATTCAGGAAGAGTTCTCATTATTTGATCCTAAATTTTTGCAAGAAGTTGCGAATATGAAGGAAAAGAATCTTGCAGTAGAACTGCTGAAAAAACTAATTGCAGATCAAGTATCTATTTACCGTAGAACTAATGTAGTAAAATCGGAGAAATTCAGCGAAATAATGCAACGTTCATTAAATGCTTATCTTAATGGGATGTTGACAAATGAAGAGGTCATAGAAGAAATGTTGAAATTGGCTAAACAAATTTCAGCAGCACACGAAGAAGGGCATAAACTTGGCTTAACATCAGATGAACTTGCATTCTACGATGCACTTACAAAACCTCAAGCAATTAAGGATTTCTATGAGAATGAGGAATTAATTGCTATTTCAAAAGAGCTTACAGATACACTGAGAAAAAATAAGACCATTGATTGGCAAAAGCGTGAATCTGCTCGTGCTAAAATGCGAATGCTCATAAAAAAACTATTGAAAAAACATAAGTACCCACCAGAGGGAATGGAAGATGCCGTTCAGACCGTTATGACTCAGTGTGAACTATGGACAGATGGTTATGATTTTGAAGAAGGTTCTACTATATATTCATTTTCAAATCACACAGAACCAGAATTTGCATTGGTTGCTGAAGAAAAAGAACAGTATAGTTGATTAATTTTATTCTTAGTAAATATATATCAATGAGGATAAATAATGGCAAAAGGAATAATATATTTAATGACTACTGTTGTTTCTGGTCTTATCAAGATTGGTAAAACTGGAAACAATCAATTTGAAAATAGAATGAGGTTTTTAGAAAGTAACGGATATGCCAATATCACAGGCTTAAAAAGAGAGTTTGCCATAGAAGTAGATGGATATGATGAGAATGAAAAACTTATTCATGATATTTTCAGTAAAAGTAGAATAAAAGGTACGGAACTATTTGCATTAGATATAGAGGTTGCAAAATCATTGTTATCTTCTTTAGATGGCAAACAGATTTATCCAAAGGATAAAAGTAAAAAAGAAGTGTTTATAGAATCTACGGAAGAAATGAAACTTAAAACAGAGGGTGGATTTGTTCCAAATGGGGAGTATGTATTAAACCATAACATAAAAGATTTTGGAAAAGTATGTGGAAAAGCTGTAGTTAAAGATGGGTTATTCCCTGTATTAAAGGGGAATATTTGTGGAAATACTGGGAAAGGATACGTACCATCTATTATACAAAATGCCAAAATAAAAGACAATATATTACAAGAAGATATTATATGTATGAACCCTTTTAGTGCTGGTTGGATAGTCATTGGTAAATCCAATAACGGATGGGTAGAATGGGTGGATTTACAAGGAAATCCTATAGAAAAATATAGAAATAAATATTAGAAATTTATAAATGAAATAGAGGTTATACAATAAAAATGTAAAAGCAATATTTTACAGACAAGGAGATAGTGGAAATGAATTTTGATGATATAAATATAATTGATATTCTACGCATTGCAATAGATATTATTGGCATTATATTAACTTTTATCGGTATTATAATAGCTGTATATAAATTTAATGAGAGTATTAGAGCAACTTTACGTGCTGAATCTTCATGGAGAGAAGAACTTTTTAATGTTTCGTCAACATTTAAAGTGGATAGAAACCATTTATTATGCCTTAGAGCCCACCAAAAGTTTAGTTACGCATACATAAATCTAAATAAATTTTCTAATAAAGATATCGATATTGCACATAAAGGAAATGGTGACATAGTACGTGATAGAATAGGAATTGAGACATTTAATCTATATAAAAAGTATATACTAGAATCAGGTAAATACACAAAAATAGCATCTAGAGACCAAAAGAAAATTAGAGATTTAGCAATTGCATTGCTTAAGTATGATTTTATAAAGAGAGGCGATAATGATAACTTAATATATTTTTTAGGTAAACGTAAACGTGAATTGAAAAGAGAAGAAGACTATAAAGAATTATTAGATTGGATTGATTTAGTAATATAGTAGAATCAATAAGGTTCGCAAATTGCAATTCCAAGTTGAATATTTGAAGTAATAAATTAAGCACTATTAAAAATATGATTTTAGGCATATATATAATTATATATATTTTAAAAAATGGAGACTGTCAAAATGAAGCTAGTAATATTGGGAAACGGATTTGATTTGGCTAACAATCTGCCAACAAAATATGAAAATTTCTTTGATTATTATAGCAAAGAATATGAAAAAGAACTTAGATATATAAATGGATTGCTAAAAAAAACTAAGAAGTCCAGTATTGAGGAAGACATTAGTGGTGTGATTGACTATGAAACAAATTTAAAAGTTGAAAATGAATTACGTAAAGAAATGCAAAATGATTTCGAAATTGAACAAAGTTTGATAGATAACAAATATATATCACTATGGAATCTGTATTTTAGGTTCGGAAAAGAAATTTCAGATAAGTCCGCAAAAGAAATTTCAGAAATGGGAAATTGGTCAGATGTCGAGGAACAAATAGATAAAGTAATTAATAAATTTTCTGATTTAACATTATTAGGATCGGAAAAAAGGATTAACTGTATTAGTGATTTAATTAATGATTGTTATAAACAAAACATTAAAAAAACAAAAAGTAAAATTTCAAATTATGATTGTAATTATAAAAAAAATATATATGAAGTATTCAGCATAGAAGAGAGGTTTAGATTTATTTGCGATTCAATTGTTTCAAAAAGATATACAAGGCCTAAAGATGATGAAAATATTTACTATATAGATGTTTTAAAAAAAGAATTAGAGATTTTTGAAGAAGGATTCAAAAAATATATAAGTGAAATATCTGAAGAAATCATTGATAAAAACAAAAGATCATACAGGAGTAATTTCTTAAAAGTAGCAGGGGAAGATATATCAACAGAAATATATCTTTTAAATTTTAACTACACAGATTTTTCTAGTGCTGGTGCAACTAAAACAGATACTGTTACTATGTCAAATAATAAAATACAAATAAAAATTAAGCAAGTAAATGTTCATGGTACACATCACTCTAAAATTATATTTGGAATTGATCAAACCGATCAGACTGAAAAAAATTATCAATTTACAAAAACATATAGAAAAATGGAATGTGCTGATGAAATTGCAACTATACAGCTACCATCCCCAAACGAAACAGAGGAGATTATAATATATGGACATTCTTTATCTAAAGCGGATTACTCTTATTTCCATAGTATATTTGATTACTATAATATATATGGGTCTAATATAAAATTAAAATTCAAGTATAGTACTCATGGAGACACATACATATGTAAAAGTAAACATGTGCAAAAAATGATGGAATTAATAAAAAAATATGGAGAAAAAATGACTGACACCGCGAGAGGGGGGAATTTAGTTCACAAATTACTCCTAGAAAACAGGTTATCAATTGAGGAAGTTGTTCTAAATCAATTAAAATATAATGTACCGGATAGTAATCCTAACGATTAACACTTATTTTAAAATTTGATAATTTAGAGCGCAATATAAACTAATATATTACAGCATGACTATATAGAAATAATTGAAAATAATTGTTTAAAATTTATAATACAAATGCGACATATGCGCTTAGAATAAAAAATAGGGTAGCACGAGCCCCAACCTTAAAGGGTCAGGGGACTACCCTATTTTTTGTATATATGTAATTTATCATATAACAAACATAATGTCAATAAAAGAAACCTAAACATTAAAGGGAGTGAAATTTAAAAAGAGAAGAATATTGTAAAAAGTTATTAGACTGGATTGATTTAGTAATATAGCAAAATCAAAATGTCTGTGATATATAGCATATTTTCTAAACACAGGATTTAAACTATAAAACCTTCCATTAAACGGGAAGGTTTTTATGCTATAATCTCCCTAAGGACACCACCACTAAACACCAAATAATAGATAAACGAATTTTGTAGAACAATGGAGCCATTATGACCCCAAACACCACAACAAAAACAAGCGCAATCGCGCCACAGCACGAAGTATCCCAAACCACAAACACGCACACGCTTAAACCCTACCAAATCCTAAGTGGAGCGCAGCTAAAATACATCGCATTTATCTCGATGCTGATAGACCACACAAATAACGCACTAATCACGCCAATGCTAAACGGCAAGGGCGCGCTGCTATATATATCGAACGCGTTTTCCATAATCGGAAGAATTGCCTTCCCAATCTTCATGTTTTTCCTTATCGAAGGCTTCTTCAAGACGCGAAGTCGCAAGAAATACCTCGCAAGCCTTTTGATCTTCGGACTTATCTCTGAAGTACCATTTGATATGTTCGTCTCGAGGACATTCTTTGAGCCAAACTGGAACAACATGATGTTTACACTAGCCCTATGCCTAGGCGTAATCTGGCTAATCGACAGCCTAAGAGCGAAACTAAAAAGCAAGCTGCTTTGGTTCATAACAAGTCTACCAATTCTAGGAGTTTCATGCTTCATAGCAACATGGCTAAGCCTAGACTACGACTATCACGCAATACTCGTCGCATACATATTCTATATCTTCCGCAAAAAGCCAATCATAGGAGCAGGACTAGGATATATCTCAATCATCAAAGAACTCTGGTCCATCCTAGGCTTCGGACTGACACTGACATACAACGGAGATAGGGGAAGGCAGTACAAATGGCTAAACTACGCCTTCTACCCAGTTCACCTATTGATACTAGGAATCCTAAGGTTCTACCTGAACATCTAATCAAAATAAAAACGCCTGCCAAAGTCAAAGCCAAGGTCAAGGCCGAAGGCAAAGCAAATCAAAGGCAAAGCAAGGCGTCACGCGCATACAAGGAGAGACCAACTATGAAAAGCATCGGAGCAGAAACACTAAAAACCATAGCAAAGGGCATGAACGCCGGATACATCTACGTGGATAAGGATGGGATCATCGGTGATTTCAGCGAGCTCGCCAAGGAAATCCTAGGTATCAAAACCCTCGGACACCAAAAGCACGACGCAGGCCAAATCGAGCCAGGCGCCATAGTCATCTTCGCAGATAACGACCTCGGAAACGATGATATGATGAGGCCAGAGGACCTAGAGTGCCTAAACATCAAAGACAAGGGAATCAGTCAAGGCGACATCGTCCTAGCCATAGGACGCTACAAGGATAAGTCATCAAAGCCCGTCTACAAGACCTTCGGAGCCTATGTCCCAGAGCCACTAATCACCCTCCAAACAAAGCTAGACAACCTCGAAATCTCAGTCTCCCTAGACTGCGAAAGCAGAAATATCAAAATCACTGTAGCAGGCGAATCCTACTGCATGGACTACCTCGAAAGCGTGGGACACCTAGTAGTCCTAGATGGGAAAACCAAGGAAGTCAAATTCTTTCAGGCAAAGGGTTACGGCTATAGAGGAGAAGAAGCAGGAGAACTTCTCAGAGGAAAGAGCTACCAAGAAAAGAACCTTAATGACGAAAACAGCGAGCTCGTCCCAACAGTAGGCATGAGCGCAAGACGCGTGCTGAGAGGAGAAGAATTCCAAGAAGAACTAGAAGCACTCCTAAACTCAGAAGATGGAACCGAAATCCAAAAGGTGCTTGAGATATATAGACGCTGGATGCTAGTCAAAATGATTCGCATTAAGAAGGGCACAAAAGACGATGGCGTATACATCTTCATACGCGATAGAGAGCTTGTACAAAAGGCAGCAAAAGCAGGAGCAGTCCTAAAAGAAAAGATAGAAAACGCATCAAGACTCACAGCATATAGGAACGAAATGCAGGAGATAGAATTCCTAAAAAACATAGTAGGAAACTCCATCAAAATGCAAAAGGTCAAGCAGTTAGCATACAAAGCAGCAAACACAAGATTTAACGTAATCATCATAGGAGAATCAGGTACAGGTAAAACCAAGCTGGCCCGCGAAATCCACAGCATCAAGGGCGAAAACACACCATTTGTAACAGTAGCCTGCAACGCCATCGCACCAAGTCTCATAGAATCAGAGCTCTTCGGCTATGTTCCAGGTGCATTTACGGGCGCAGACTCCAAGGGCAAAAAGGGCTTTTTCGAAGAGGCAAACGGCGGAACAATATTCCTAGATGAGATAGGAGAAATCCCTCCAGAAATGCAGATAAAGCTTCTCAATGTGCTTCAGGATAAGAGGATATATCGCGTCGGCTCAACCAAGCCAATAGACATCGACGTCAGAGTCATCACGGCATCAAATAGAAATCTAGAAGAAGAGGTGGAGAAGGGAAGCTTTAGGCAGGATCTGTACTACAGAATAAATGTATTTCCAATCGCACTGCCACCACTACGCGAGCGCAAAAAAGACCTCAGTCTCCTCGCAGAATCCATACTAAAAAACCTTCTATCAGCTTACGGCATGGACGAAAAGAAATTCTCACAGGAAGCCATGGATCTCATTACAGCCTACGACTGGCCAGGAAACGTCAGAGAGCTCGAAAACATAATTGAAAGAGCCATAACCCTCTGCGACGGAACAAATATCTATGCAGAGCATCTCATGATAACAAAGCCAGAAGCACAAGGCATCTCCCTCAAGGCCCGCGTCGAAGCAGGTGAGAAGAAGATAATTGAGGAAGTCCTAATAAAGCATAACGGAAACCGAAAGAAGGCAATGCAGGAGCTAGAACTATCAAAATCAGTCTTCTATGACAAGATAAAGCGCTACGGCATAGAGCTCGAATAAAAGCTGGCACGATTTATGCTTTAACTATCAAAGGAAATAAAAGCAAGAAAAGGCGCAATATGAAATTTTGGAAAATGAACGGAACAGGCAATGATTTTCTAATAATAGATAACAGCCTGCTAAAAATCAAACAAAAGGATCTTCCATTCCTTGCTAAAACCCTCTGCGAAAGGCATCACAGCATTGGAGCAGACGGCCTCATGATAGTCGAAAACGAAGGCGAGGGCTCAGGTGCAGACCTAAAAATGCTCTTTTTCAATAACGACGGTTCAACAAGCGAAATGTGTGGAAACGGAGCAAGGTGTATCTGTCGCTATGCCTATGAAAACGGCTTCGCTGGCGAAGAGCAAAGGATAGAAACTGAAGCCGGAATAGTCATAGGAAGACGCATAAACGAAAACGAATACGAAATCAGGCTAAACACACCCTGCAATATCAGGCTAGACGAGCAGATAGAATGCGAAGGCGAAATCCTAAACTGCTCCTACATAGAGCTTGGAAATCCAGGAATCCCGCACCTAGTCGTAGAAATAAAGGATCTAAAAAGCTTTGATGAAGACAAACTATATCGCATAGGAGCATATCTAAGAAGTCACAAAAACTACCCAAAGGGAGCAAATGTAAACTTCTATGAGAAGCTCGCAGATGATCACTACTACGAGAGAACCTTCGAAAGAGGAGTAGAAGGCTTCACCCTAGCCTGTGGCACAGGAACTTGCTCGCTCGTCAGCATCTTAACGCTAAAAGGCGAAAGCGATGGAAAAGACATCAAAGTAGACATGCAGGGCGGAAGACTAATCGTAAATGCAGAGAAAAAGGATGGCAAAATAGAAAACCTTTACCTAAGAGGAGCCACAAATGTAGTCTGTAAAGGTGAGGTAACAGATGAAAACATCAAAGGCCTAGTAAGTACATGTGAAATATAGCAGTCCAAAAAACAGGACTCCCAGAACGAAAAAATAGACAAGGCGCGCACATTTATGCTATAAATTCCAAAAGCTATGGTATAATTTACGAAGAAATTAGATAGAATCTAAAAATGAGAGGATAAACAATGATCTGCGAAAACATTTCGGTTTCAAAGGATGGCAAACACCTACTGTTTGCAGGACAGGACACAGTTGAACTAGCAAAGAAATACGGCACACCAGTCTATCTCCTAGACGAGGATAGAATAAGGGAAAAGTGCAGAATATATAAGGCTGCCTTCCAAAAGCACTTCGGCGAAAAGGCAGTTCCACTCTACGCATCAAAGGCAAACTGCTTCAAGCGCATGTACGAGATTATGAGAGAAGAGGAGATGGGCATAGACGTGGTTTCCTCAGGCGAAATCTACACAGCGCTTCAAGCAGGTTTTGATCTATCAAAAGCCTACTTCCACTCAAACAACAAAACAGACAAAGACATCAGCTATGCCATGGAACACGGCATCGGCTACTTCGTCGCAGATAATGTAGAGGAAGTAATTGCAGTCGAAAAGGAAGCAGAGCGCAGGGGCCTAAAGCAAAAGATACTCCTAAGGCTAACACCAGGAATCGACCCACACACCTATGAGGCGATCTCCACAGGTAAGGTTGACTCCAAGTTCGGAAGCCCAATAGAAACAGGCCAAGCTGAAGAAATCACTGCATTCACCCTCAAGCAGCCACACATAGAGCTGATGGGTTTCCATTGTCACGTGGGCTCACAGGTATTTGAAGAGGATGTTTTTGAGCGTGCAGCAGTCGTAATGCTAAAGTTCGTAGCGGAGATGAAGGAAAAGTACGGCTTCATCACACCAGAGCTCGACCTCGGCGGAGGTTACGGCGTAAGATACGTAGACACAGACCCATACCTTGACATAGAAACAAAGGTAGGCCAAGTAGCAGAAGCAGTCAAAAAGGCTTGTAAAGACTTTGGAATCGAAATGCCAGAAATCCACATGGAGCCGGGCAGATCCATAGTCGCAGACGCAGGCATGGTGCTCTACACAGTAGGTACAGTAAAGAAAATCCCTGGTTACAAGAACTACGTTTCCATAGACGGCGGAATGACCGACTCCCCAAGATACGCACTCTACAAAGCAGACTACACCTGCCTTCTCGCAAACAAGATGGACGAAGCAAATGACTTCAAAGCCTCAGTAGTAGGCCGTCTCTGCGAGTCAGGTGATATCATACAGGAGGACGTAATGCTTCCAGCATCAGTAGGTCGCTACGACACTCTAGCCCTATGCACAGCAGGAGCTTATCACTACTCCATGGCATCGCACTATAACAGGCTGCCAAAGCCACCAGTAATCATGCTCAAAGGCGGAAACGAAAGCTATGTAGCAGTCAAAGGCGAAACCTTCGAAGACGTCATAAGAAACGACGTGTAAAAGGACACAGAAGACTTTTGCATACAAAGGAGTTATAGGATGGTAGTTTTTTCAGATTGTATGGAATGTGAACACTTCTGCTACGACGATAGGGACTCACACAAGTGTTGTTGTGAGGCATACCCCGATGGCATTCCAAAAAAATGGTATCTTGAAGGAAGCCCCAAGAAAGTAAAAGAATGTAATAATGGAATCGGTTTTAAACCAGAATGTAACGAGGATTTAGGCATGGCAGAAACTATAAATCCCCCAAAACTTGGCAAACTGGAATACCTAGAAGGCCCAGAGAAAATCCACTGCTGGCACGGCGAGCTAGAAGGAAGCGAGCTAGGCTTTGACATAATTCTAGAGACATCAAAACTAGACCAAGCAGACGAAGACTTCATAGCTAAAATCACCAAAAACTGGAAAGCTTACGAAGAAAAGGCTCTCGCGGATCTTAGGGAAAAGCTAATCTCAGAACCAAAGCTATTTGGTCTATCAAAAGAAGACGCAGATAGCTTGTCAAAGCTAAAAGATTTGCCATTCAACTGTCCACAGTTTACCTTCTATGAAAACAAGGAATGGGCAATTATCTTCCTCGAAAACGACCTAGGCATAGGTGAGCCATTTGGCATATCGGTGAACTATGATGGGGATGAACTAATTGGGATATTTGATTTATCGGATTCGGAAGAAATTGATTGATTTAGATTTAAAATAAGCAAAAAACCTGATATTTAATAACATAAAAATGATTACAAAACTCCAGCTGAACGCTGGAGTTTTTGCTTGAAATCAAATTTGTCAAATCCTTATCTTACTTCAGAAAAGATAAAATCGATATAACAACTGAAATATCAACTGTTATACCGGTTTTTACACACACTTTTTGTCCTATAGCAACTATAAAAGATTAAATCGCCACATGTATTGAATTCTCAATGTGCATGGCGATTTTTATCAACACTTTTTGTCCTATATAACTGTTTCCAATTATGTACATAAAAAGAGCCAGGAACTTCCTGGCTCTGTTGGGATGTCGCTGTATATCGCTACACGCTACGCTTACCGTATCCCTTACGGTAATAGTTCTTGGCGAACACTGAATTTCTGACCCCCAGTGTAGGGTGTAGGTGACTACTACCTACAGTTCTCTTATTACTATGTGATAGTGTAACACTTTTTGCAGTAGTGTGCAACGCACAAAAACTAAAATATGGCGAGTCCTCTCAAACCCCACAAAGGGAGTTTACAAGCGAGAGCGACCGCCATATAATGAACCTATTCTATCAAGAAAAAATCTAAAAGTCAATACAAACACTATGACGCCCACTAATCAGGGTGTCATTTTTTGATGAAAAATCCCATTTTACCAAACGGGTAAGTTTTCAGTCAACATGTTGCGCGCTATCATAAACAAGTATATAATGGAGCGTAGGGATTAATAGCTTTTCAAAGCTGTGGTCAGACGGGAGATTGACAGGCTTGATAGTAGGGCCAATCTTAGTTTAGACACCCTTCGATTAGCGATTAATGAGACAGAAAGTAGATAAATAAGGGGGGTATATCTATGAAAAATAGAGTGAAGCAGGTCTTTGCGTGCTTGCTTTCAATTCTAATTGTGGTTGTGGGCATAACGCCTATGACAAACTCAGTGGTTAATGCAGAAACGACCACAGGACTTCAGTTTACTAGTATCAAGATAGTAGATTCTGAAACAGGTACCGTAGTAGCAGACCTGCTAAACGGACAGACACCTAAGCTAAAGACTGGTGTAACCTATGCGCTCAATGTGAGCTATTCGGTTCCATCGAATCTGCAGTTCTCAAACACCTACCTCAACCTGAGACTTGGGGATGGCGTATATATCAAAACACTTCCAGGAGCAACATTTACTGAGGGACCGGTCGTATCGACAGGTTTTGAGTCTCTCGTAAAGACGCCGACGGGAACAGGCACATCGCCTTACGGTTACCCGGCCGCAGGCTCAGAGCAATCCCGAAATGGTGATCTCAAATACAAGAGCAAGGTTTCGCTGACCAATGTATCTTCGGTCGGAGAGATATGCTTTGTAGTAGATGAGGCCTATCTAAACCAGGATCCAAACCAAATTCTATCCAATCTATTTAAGCTTAGCCTAAGCACCGATGCCACAAATAATATCGATGCTAAGTCTTTTAATGCAATTTCTACCCAGGAACTGCAATATGGATTTTGGACAAATCAGGCCACAGAGGTTCTATCAAAGGGTGGAACAACATCTACCTTAAATGTATCAAATACTGGTGGAAAATCCCTAACAAGAGCAGGAAGCAAGACAACGGTACAGATAGTATATCCAAGCGATATTGAATTTGTATCCCTAGAAGAAAGGGCTCTATATAACACAAATGGAAGAGTAGTATCTACAACTGAGAGCGGTGGACTTAAGACGACTACAGTAGAGTGGGATGAGCCAGGCTCATATTCAGGCGGACTTTCATTTTATCCACACCTTAAGGTTCCAGCAAATAGCACAAGGCCAAACGGTTCTACCTTTGATGTAGTGATTAAAAATTTCAGCAAGACAATCTGGAACGATAACCCAAATGTGGGAAGAACATCTAAAGCGCAGGAAGCTAAGATGGTAGTTACTATCATTGACGGAAATACGCCAGAGAGAATACTTTCACATGGACTTGTTGACACTATGCCAAACTGGGCACTAAAGAAGAACGATACATACAATGTGCGTCTAGGAAGCTTACTTCTTAAGAACGAGCTTTCAATTCCAACGCAGCCAAAGACAATAGAGTTTGATATCGATAATGCTGACACAGCAATAATTCGAGGCGTAACAATTCCTTATGCACCAGGCATGACATATGGAACGATACACTGGACTACGGCTGATGGCAGAAGCGGAACAGCAGACCCAAGTGTAATTAAGCCATCGGGAGACGCATCAGCTTTGATTACTAACGAAGCGCTTGGACTTGACATAAACGATTCAATCAAAACTCTCAAGGTCGACCTAGGACCTATCCCTGCATCATATGATGGAATAAGACGTATGCAGGACCTACTTGATACATGGAATCCAAGCAACAAATACGTTTACGACGAGTACTACGGATGGTCCTATATCCCTGCAGGAATCTACGGAACCTGGAAGAAGGGAACAAGTGCTGACGTAGTGTCAACAATCAAAGTTTATACGACAGGCCAGACTCCATCAGGAACAGAGACATTTAAAGTTGTCGGAAAGTCGGACAAGCCAAGAGTTGTAAATGGTGTCGGAACAATAAATAAGACACAGATAAACGGTGGAGATAGCTTCAAGGTATCGGGAAGAATTGACGATGCTAACTGGGACTGGAATCCACTTCAGGAGCCGGTAATCTACATGATTATGCCAGAGGGCTTCGAGTATTCCAATTTGACCGTTACAAACGGAACGCTCAGCGCGCCAAGCTATGTTGGTGAGTTTGAGAAGGACGGCACCAAGATCAAAGTTTGGAAGTATTCAATAGACATAGGCGATGAGACTAGAGGTCAGTATCAGCCGAACTTCACAAGCAAGAATATGAACATTTCCTTTGATGCAAAGACTGATAAAACTGCGAGAGTCAAGACATATCACATCAATGACTTCCTCGGAATTACAACAAAGGACTTCAAGGATATTGACGCAGTTATAAAGCGTGAGAAGTGGGATGCAAGCAACTGGAACACTAGTAAGTACACAGCTACATTTGGTGAGAAGGTTAACTCCGGAAAAGACATGGTATCGCTTTCAGAGGGTCCAGGAATCAAGATTACGCAGGCCTATGAGGTAAGCGCTAAGTCTGAACTTTTGATACCTGATACAGGAAAGTCATATGTATACGACAATACATCAGTGGCCGCAAAGGAAGAAACTACACCTGTTCTAAAACCAGGAGACGATGCAGTCCTCCGTATCACTGTGAGAAACAATATGACATCACAGCTAGATCGCGTGAGTCTCTTTGTTCCACTGCTAAAGAAGGATTTAAACTTCGGAGCAGGCTTTATGCCAGAAGGTAAGAACGAGCTTCCGCTAGAGCTTAAGAAGGTTGAGACGACACCTAATTTTGAAGTTAAGTATATAAAGCTCAAGGCAGGAAAGACATATCCTATAAATGAGTCGCCGCAGCCAGCAGACTATGACATAGTTACAGACCCTGCAGATGCTAATATGATTATGCTAGTATCAAGATCTGCAGTTGCTCCAGGAGATGGCGGACGAGTTGATATCACATACAAGGTTGGAAATGATGTAACTCATCTATATAACGAGAAAAAGGATGTAATTACGCCAGTTCTAGATTACAACATCGGTGGAAATACATCCACGCTAACAAGGGAGCCAGCAGCAGTTAGCTTCCATGTTGATGCTCCAGTAACAAGAGATATCACAGTTAAGAAACTTTGGAAGGATCACGCAGGCACAGCAATTACAGCGCCAGTTACAAGCGTTGATGTAGAGCTCCTAAAAGATGGAGCTGTAGTAGAAGAAAAGCAGCTTACAGCAGCAAATGGCTGGACGGTTACATTTGATAATCTCGAAAAGGCAAATGCAGCAGGAGTTGACTACGCATACACTGTAAGAGAAAAGGGGCTAGATGCATCAAATGACATTAAGCTAGGCGGAGCTTGGTACAAGGCGGCGACAAGCGGAAGCATGGATGCAGGCTTTACCGTTACAAATAAGAAGTCTTTGACCTTCACACCTATGATTCCAGCTACAACAAAGCTGACCGTATCAAAGGTGTGGAGCGGCCTATCGCAGGCTAACGCAAACGAGCAGTCAGTTACCGTAAAGCTCTTCAAAAACGGCGTCGCAACATCTCAGGTAAAGGTTCTTGATAATAACAATAACTTCAAGGCTACATTTGATAATCTGCCTGATACTGACGCAGTAAACGGAGTAAGCACAAAGAACGTATATACTGTTAAGGAAGTTGATGCTGACGGAAATGCACTGAATGCAGGCGATAAGATTAAACTCGGTGATAAGGAGTTTGTCGTAAGCTATGACGGAGCAAAGGTGAAGAACACTCTCGTTAACCCAGAAATTAAGCTCGAGGGCAAGAAAATCTGGAACGATGCTAACGACCAGGATGGAATAAGACCTGATGAAGTGACCGTAAGACTAATTGCAAACGGCATAGATACAGGAAAGACTACCAAAGCAACAAAGCTAGGAAACTGGGAGTACAAGTTTGAAAACCTAGCAAAATACGATGCAAATGGCGATGAAATCGTCTATAGCGTTGTGGAGATAGGCGTTCCAGGATACACGGCAGAGATTAATGGTACAACTATTACAAACACTCATGATCCAGCAAAAATCGATATCCCAGTAAAGAAAATCTGGAATGACGATAACGATGCTAAGGGAAAGCGTCCGCAGAGCGTACACATCACGCTATTTGCTGATGGAGTAAAGGCTGATGAAGTAGATTTGAACGCAGGAGATAACTGGGCGCACACATTTGCGAATATGCCTAAGTTCAAGGATGGAAAGCTAATTAAGTACACAGTCAAGGAGGACGCGGTAGCAAGCTACGAGAGCAAAATCACGGGCGATGAGACTGAGTTCCAAGTGACAAATACATACAAGGAGCCAGTAAAGCCAAACGGTGGTAAGAAGGGCGGAAAGCCTAATACATTCGATGATGGCGGAATGGCGCTATACAGCATGATGGCAGGACTTTCAGGTCTAGCATTCATCGCTGTATCAAAAAAGAGAAAATATAGCAAATAGCCTATATTTATGGGCCGGTAGTCAAGGGGGCGCCGGTCCTTTTTTAGTGGATTTTTGCATTCGACCTAAGTGACTAAAATTACTTATAACAAAATAGGAGATATTGCCAGCCTAAACTTGCTTAAACATAGGAAAAATTATATAATTACACTGGATAATAATTTATTTTTCAAGCTATGGAGGTCTTTGTTTGACAATACAAGAAGCCAAAAACGATGCGAGAGAAAACGCATTTATAAGTTTTGATATAGACGAGACAGTGGACAGAGTCGCACTGTTTGGAAACCTAGATATAAACCTTAATCTGATTAGCGAGGCAGCAGGCGTTCAGATAGTGCAAAGAGATAACTCACTTTTGATACGCGGAGAAAAGCCTGAACTAGCCATAGAGATGCTTAGGGAGCTCATAGATATAATGCATAGCGGAGAGTTCCTCGACGAACAAAAGGTGAACTACGTAATTCAGCTCAAGGCTGAGGGAGGTTCATACAGCGAAAGCGGAGTCGGAAAAGATGTCATCTGCTTTACAGCAAAGGGAAGACCGCTTAAGGCCAAGACGGTCGGACAAAAGCGCTATGTCAATGCGGTGAGAAAAAGTGACATGGTCTTTGGAATAGGACCGGCAGGAACGGGTAAGACATATATTGCAGTAGCTCTTGCGGTAAGCGCATATAAGAACAAAGAGGTTGAGAAGATAATCCTGACAAGACCGGCTGTTGAAGCGGGCGAGAAGCTAGGATTTTTGCCGGGAGACCTTCAGGATAAGGTAGACCCATATCTTAGACCAGTCTACGATGCGCTCTATGATCTTCTTGGAAGAGATAATGCCTTAAGACTTAAGGAGCGCGAGATTATAGAGGTTGTTCCACTAGCGTACATGAGAGGTAGAACCCTTGATAATGCCTTTATCATACTTGATGAGGCTCAGAACACGACCTGCGAGCAGATGAAGATGTTTTTGACGCGTATGGGATTTGGTTCCAAGATTGTTGTTACAGGTGACG
>ERZ772972.235-NODE-235-length-20609-cov-7.870779_pt1 | contig 20609 bp, 10 predicted proteins | sample MGYA00580673_ERZ772972 | MGnify/ENA primary metagenome ERZ772972 (study PRJEB29015, sample SAMEA2738051) | human oral metagenome | biome: human oral; feature: human-associated habitat; material: saliva | place: China | collected 2229 ... | reverse complement strand
CACCAAGGTCATGCGCACCGGCTGGCTGCTCGATCGCGGCTCCTGGTACTACCTGTCCGACAGCGGTGCGATGGCCGTCGGCTGGGTGCAGGTTGACGGGTCCTGGTACTACATGAACGCCGACGGCATCATGCAGACTGGCTGGGTGAAGGTGGGTTCCTCCTGGTACTACCTGTCCTACTCCGGCGCGATGCTGACCGGCACGCACACGATCAATGGACGTACCTACGTCTTTGATGAGTCGGGCGCGTGGGTCAGGTGATCTGAGCGTCGGCGTCTGACGAATAATCGGCCCGGGCCTCGGAACGTTGTTATGTAAGCGTTTCGAGGCTCGGGTCCGGTTTATTAGTAAAATATTCTTCAATCGTTTCCCAATGTGAAACAAAGTTTGTCATAAGCCTTTTGTCATGTATGTTGGGTGTGGCGGCCGACACGGCGCGGTCTCCTTCACGCCCAAGGGCGGCCGCTTGTCGACACATTGGAGTTACGCACATGACAACGAAGAAACCTACGGCGCTCCTCGCGCTCGTCGGCGCCTGTGCGCTGGCGGTCACGGGACCCGCGTCCCTTGCATCTCCGCCGACGCCCACGGCGCCCCAACCCACCCAGGACGCCCAGGCCTCGTCCCTGCCCGTGGGTGACATCGACACCGCGCTGACCTCGAAGAACGGCGAGACCGCGACGCCCGAGGCGGACGCGACGGTGAACGACCAGGATCCGGCGCGCGTCGTCGGTATCATCGTCCAGCTTCAGGACGGAGCTGACCGCAGCTCCGCGCTCGCCTCCATCAACGAGGCCGTGGCCGGGGCCGTCCCTGGATCCGCCGCCACGGTGGAACGCGAGTATGACAACGCCCTGGACGGCTACGCCCTCAAGGCACCCGCCGGGTCGCTCAGCGCGATCCGCGCCGCGAATGGCGTCAAGGCCGCCTTCATTGAGCGCGAGACCCCCGTCGAGGATGCCGACGACCAGGTCGCTGGCGAGGGAGCGACGAACTCCGCCCGTACCTCAACCCAGGACCCCGCCAACCTCAGCGCCCAGCTGATGATGCACGCCGACCAGATCACCCAGAAGGGCGACGGGAAGGTCATCGCCGTCATCGACACGGGCGTGGACATGACGCATCCGGCGTTCGCGGGCGCCCTCGGGGGGACCCCCGCGCTCTCGGCGGACAAGGTGGCGTCCCTGACCCCCCAGCTGGGCGACGGCAAGACCGGCACCTACGTGTCGGAGAAGTTCCCCTTCGCCTACGACTACGCGGATAACGACCCGGACGCCTCGCCGACCGGACAAGCCGGATCGCACGGCACGCACGTCGCCGGCATCACCGCGGGTAACGCGGGCGAAATCGTCGGCATCGCGCCCGACGCGCAGATCATCGTCGCCAAGGTCGCGCGCAGCGTCGAGGGCGACATCACCGATTCCGGGCTGCTCGCCGCACTCGACGACATGGTGATCCTGCACCCCGACGTCATCAACCTGTCGCTCGGCCAGCTCGGAGGCATGGACAACGAGGCCGACTCGGTCTACGCGACCGTCTTCAAGAGCCTGCAGGACGTGGGCGTGACCGTCAACGCGGCAGCCGGCAACCACTACACGGCCGGATACGGCAATACCTCCGGCAAAAACCTGCCCTTCGCGTCCGACCCGGACTCCTCCACCCAGTGCGAGCCAGCGACCTACTCCTCCGTGGTCTCCGTCGCCTCCGTCGATAACTCGCTGGCGCACAGCGCGTTCACCGTCGGCGACCGCGACATTCCCTTCCAGCGGGCCGGTGGCGCTGACGGTCAGAAGATGCCCGACCTGTCCGACCTGACCGGCGGCCCCTTCGAATATGTCGACGGCGGCATCGGTTCGGCCGAGGACGGCGCCGCGCTCAAGGCCAAGTACCCCGAGGGCCTGGCCGGAAAGATCGTGCTGGTCAAGCGAGGCTCCCTCACCTTCCAGACCAAGTTCGACAACATCGCAGGCTCCAAGCCCGCCGGCTTCATCGTCTATAACAACGTTCCCGGTGACTCCCTCGTCGTCATGAGCCTGGCGACGAACGGCGTGCCCGCCGCATTCATTTCGCAGGCGGACGGCGAGGCCATGCTGGCCGCCGCCGACCATCACCTGAGTGTCGCCCCCGGCAAGGTCGTCGCACCCAGCTCGAAGTACTCCATGTCGAGCTTCTCCTCCTGGGGCGTCACCCCCGACCTGCGCCTCAAGCCCGAGGTCGCCGCACCCGGCGGCAACATCTACTCCTCGGTGCCCGGAGGCACCTACGAGTTCATGTCCGGCACGTCGATGGCGACCCCGCAGATGGCGGGCGTGAGCGCGGTCGTCCTGCAGCGCGTCCAGAATGATCCGCTGTTCGCCTCGATGAGTGCGCGCGAGAAGGTTGACGTCGTCCAGAACCTCATCATGGGCACGGCCGCTCCCATCGCCGACCCGCTCCAGGACACCGGCGACCCGTACTCCCCGCGCAAGCAGGGCTCGGGTTTGACGAACGTCCTGGCTGCCACGACCTCGTCCGTGTACCCGACCGTGAAGGGTGCTCCCGAGTCCTCCCGACCCAAGGCCGACCTGGGGGATGGGACCAAGGGATGGCACTTCGACGTCACCCTCCACAACCTCTCCGGCGTCGAGGCCACCTACGCCCTGAACACGCAGGCGCTCTCCGAGATCGTTGAGGATGGGTTCTTCACCGGCCACTCCTCCGACTGGCGAGGCAAGGGCGTGGACATCGCCTACTCCGGCGCGGCCGTGAGCGGCACCGGCGAAGGCGCGACCATCACCGTCCCCGCCTCGGGCGAGGCAACCGTGGGCGTGGACGTCACGCCTGGCGCCGCCTTCGACTCCTACGTCGCGCAGAATGCGCCCAACGGCACGTTCCTCGACGGCTTCGTGCGCCTCACCTCGAAGACTGACGGACAGCCCGACCTGACCGTGCCCTACATGGGCTTCTACGGCGACTGGGGCAAGGCCCCCATCTTCGACGCCCTCGCCTCCGACGGGGGAGCGCACACCCTGGCCTCGGGCATCTACAACGGCACCACGGGCCAGCAGCTGGGATACAACCCCCTGGTCAAGGCCGACGCGCGCACCGGCACGCCCAAGGCTGACCGCTACGTCCTCTCCCGCGCCGAGGCCTCGGGCGCTCCCACGGTCCTCGAACCGCGCACCGGCACCCTGCGCAGCGTCCACACGCTCAACACCGTGTACGCGAACGCCGCCGGTGAATCCGTCGCCTCGTACGTGACCCACCAGGCCTGGAAGTCCGGCGTCAACCCCAGCACCGGCAAGATGACCTGGGTCGAGGACGGCCACGAGCCCACGACCCTGGACCTGCGCTCCGACGCGTACAAGAACCTGCCCGACGGCGACTACACGCTGACGCTCTCCGCGCACAACGACGGCCCCTCGCAGGCCGAGCAGTCGATCTCGTACAACTTCAGCATCGACACGGCCGCGCCCGAGGTCGCCACCCTGGAGTACACGGAGGAGGGCGGCAACGCCCGCCTGCTCGTCACGGTCACCGACAACAAGCCCCTGGCCGGCATCGACCTGCACGACCCGGCCGACGGCCTGTGGTTCTACCGCCACGTCTTCTCCGACGCCGACGGCGTCAAGGGCGACGACGGCAGGTACCGCTACGAGCTCGAGATCCCCATGTCCGAGCTCTCCCAGGCCTGGACCGACCAGGGCGGCTCCGGCGAGGTTATCGCCCACCCGTACCTGCTTGCCTGGGACTACGGCCTGAACCACTCCGAACCCAAGACGGTCGACCTGCCCACCGGCAACGAGGGCGTCAAGCTGCCCTGCACCGACCCCGCCGGCGGTCACTGGGCCAAGGATGCCGTGGGCTGGTGGTACGTGTGCGCGAACGGCACCGACTACCTGACGTCAGGGTGGTTCACGATCAACGGCTCCGACTACCAGTTCGGACCATCCGGCTACATGATGACCGGCTTCCTCAAGCGCGCCGATGGAACGTGGGTGTACGCCGACTCCGAGGGCGCTCTCGTGGGCGGCTGGGTGCGCGATGGTGGCTCCTGGTACTACCTGGATCCCGCCACCAAGACCATGGCCACCGGCTGGCTCTTCGACCGCGGTTCCTGGTACTACCTGGGCGACTCGGGCGACATGCACACCGGCTGGGTGCAGGTCGGCGGCTCGTGGTACTACCTGAACTCCTCGGGTTCGATGCGCACCGGCTGGCTGAACCTGGACGGCGCCTGGTACTACCTGGGACCTGACGGCGCCATGTTCACCGGCACGCACACGATCAACGGACGCGTCTACACCTTCGATGAGTCGGGAGTCTGGCAGCGCTAAGCCTGTCTGTCCCTTCCGATTCACGAGGCCTGGGCCCGGGAACGCTCCCCGCGAGAGTTCCCGGGCCCTCCCGTATGCGCGCCCCGGCCTCGGGTGGGTGGGCCGCATGAGGCGAGCCAAGCGCACGTTTGCCTGTATTGGACAAGGCGAACAATTGGTCAGATAAAGTACCCCAAACACGGCTTGTCATGCGTGTTCCTGCGATATGGTGAATGTGGTGGCCGACATAGTCCAGTGTCTCTGCGCGATGAGTCGGCCCCTCACAAACGCATAGGAGTGCACCATGTCAATGAAGAAATCAGCTGTCCTCCTGGCGTGTGTCGGCGCGTGCGCGCTCGCGGTCGCGAGTCCTTCGTCGCTCGCTTCGCCGATACCCGCCTCCCAACCCGCCGCTTCCCCGGCACTGACCGCACGGGCAGCCACGGCCTCGTCCCTGCCGGTGGGCGACGCCGATACCGCGCTGACCTCGAAGAATGGGGAGAGCGCGCTTGCCGAACCCGTGCGAGCGGGCAGTGAGCAGGACCCGAACCTCGTCACCGGCATCGTCGTCCGCCTGGAGGCGGGGGCTGACCGCGAGGCCACCCTGGCCTCCGTGAACGAGGCCGTGACCGCCGCCTTCCCGGAGGCCTCGCTCCAGGTGGAGCGCGAGTACCACCATGCCCTACAGGGCGTCGCGCTCAAGGCCCCCGCCGGATCGCTGGATGCTATCCGCGCGGTTCCCGGCGTCGCAGCGGCGTTCATCGAGCGCGAGACGCGTGTGCGCGACACGGTGGGCACCGATGCCGCAGGTGGCGTCCGAACGTCGAGGATCGCCAGCCAGGACCCCGACAACCTCAGCTCCCAGGTCATGATGCGCACCGACCGGGTCGCACAGAAGGGGGAGGGGACAGTCATCGCAATCATCGACACCGGAGTCGACATGACTCACCCCGCCTTTAGCGGTGCCTTGAGCGGGACTCCAGCCCTCGACGCAGACAAGGTGGCCGCCTTACTTCCCCAACTGGGGGACGGTAAGGATGGTACGTACGTTTCCGAGAAGTTCCCCTTCGCCTACGACTACGCTGATAGAGACGCGGACGCTTCGCCGTCCCCCGACGAGTCCGGCACCCACGGGACGCACGTCGCGGGCATTGCCGCGGGCAACGCCGACAAGATTATGGGTACCGCCCCCGACGCGCAGGTGATCGTCGCGAAGGTCTCGCGAAGCCAGAGCGGCGAGTACCCCGACTCGGCGCTGCTTGCCGCCCTCGATGACATGGCCGTGCTGCGCCCCGACGTCGTGAACCTGTCGCTCGGGCAGACGGGCGGTATGGATAGCGAGGCCGACTCGGTGTACGCGAGCGTCTACAAGAACCTGCGAGACGCCGGGGTGAGCGTGAACGCCGCCGCGGGCAACGAGTATTCCGCCGGGTACGGCAATCTCTCGGGCAAGAACGAGCCCTACGCCTCGGACCCAGACACCTCGGTCCTGTGCGAGCCTGCCTCCTACCCCTCGGTCGTGGCCGTGGCCTCGGTGGAAAATGGCACGTCATACTCGGCGTTTTCAGCAGCCGGTCGTGACGTCGCCTACCAGAGCGCGCGCGGCTTCGAGGGCGAGAGCGTCGCGAGTCTTGGCGACTTGGCCCCCGGAGACTACGAGTACGTGGAGGCGGGTTTCGGTTCGGCCGAGGACGCGGCCGCCCTGGCGGCGACATACCCGGAGGGACTGGCCGACAAGATCGTGATGGTCTCCCGTGGAACCCTGGATTTCCAGGAGAAATTCGACAACATTGCGCCGCTCAAACCCGCGGCGATCCTCGTGTATGACAATGAGCCCGGCGACGCGCTCCTCATCATGAACCTGTCAACCCTCGACGTGCCCGCCGCCTTCATTTCCCAGGCGAGTGCGCAGGCCATGCTGGCCGCCGCCGACCATCACCTCACCCTCGTCGAGGGCAAGGTCCTGGAGCCCACCAGCTCCTACTGGATGAATGACTTTTCCTCGTGGGGAGTGTCTCCCGACCTGCGGCTCAAGCCTGAGATCGCCGCGCCCGGCGGCAACATCCTCTCCTCAGTCCCCGGCGGAGACTACGAACACTCGTCCGGCACTTCCATGGCGACCCCGCAGATGTCGGGCATCGACGCGATCGTCCTCCAGCGCGTCCAGTCCGATCCGCTCTTCGCCTCGATGAGTGCGCGCGAGCAGGCCGACGTCGTCCAGAACCTCATCATGGGCACCGCGCGCCCCTTGACCGACCCGGAGCAAGCCACCGGCGCCTACTACTCTCCTCGCAAGCAGGGCGCTGGCCTGGTCAACGCCCACGCGGCCACGACCTCGTCCGTGTACCCGACCGTGAAGGGTGCTCCCGAGCCGTCCCGACCCAAGGCGGACCTGGGGGATGGGACTGATGGCTGGCACTTCGACGTCGTTCTCCACAACCTTTCCGACGCGCCCGCGACCTACGAGCTCGGCTCCCAGGCCTTGTCGGAGATCGTTGAAGGAGGCTTCTTCACTGAGCACTCCTCGGATTGGCGAGGCCGTGGCGTGGACATCGCGTTCAGCGGCGCCGCCTCGTCGGCGGGGGAGGGTGCGAGCGTGACCGTCCCCGCGAAGGGCGAGGTCACGGTTGGCGTTGACGTGACGCCGGGCGCCGAGTTCGCCCAGTATGTCGCGGACAACACGCCCAACGGCACGTTCCTGGACGGCTTCGTGCGCTTTACCTCGCGTACCGAGGGGCAACCCGACCTGTCCGTGCCCTTCCTGGGCTTCTACGGCGACTGGGGTAAGGCTCCGATCTTCGACGCGCTGGCCTCGGACGGCAAGGGGCACATGCGGGCCTCGGGACTCTACGATGGAGAAACAGGCACCCTCCTCGGATTCAACCCCCTGGTGCGGGCCAGCGAGCGACCCGAGCGCCCCGACGCCTACGGGTACGTGCTCTCCAGGGCCGAGGCCTCGGGCGCGTCCCACGTCCTCGAACCGCGCACGGGCACGCTGCGCGGCGTGCATACACTGCGAACCGCGTATACCAACGAGGCCGGCGAGACGGTTGCTTCCTTCGAGCGCCACCAGAACTGGAAGTCCGTGTTTGACGCCCTCACCACACAGGTCTCGTGGGCCGAGCGCGAACACGCAGCCACGTCCCTGGACCTGCGCTCCGAGGCATACAAGGATCTGCCGGACGGGGAGTACACGCTGACGATATCGGCGACCAACGACGGCCCCTCGCCCACCGAGCAATCCATCTCATACAAGTTCCGCATCGACACGACCGCTCCCGTCATCGAGGATGTGCGCTACTCCGGCGAGGGTGAGGACACGACCCTCACCTTCACGATCGTTGACTCCTCGCCGATGGCCGCCTTCGACCTGCACGACCCGGCCGATGGCCTGTGGTTCTACCGGCACATCCTCTCCGACGGCGACCAGATCGCTGACGCGGACGGCAAGTACCGCTACGAGGTCGAGGTCCCGCTGTCCGAGATATCGCGCGCGTGGACGGATCAAGGCGGGAAAGGGCCCGTCGTGTCCAACCCCTACGTGCTCGCCTGGGACTACGGCCTGAACTACTCGTCGGCGGTCACCGTCAATCTGCCGACCGGGAACCCGAGCATTCCCACGCCCTGCACCGACCCCGCCGGCGGTCACTGGGTGACAGAGAACGGGGGATGGCGCTACGTGTGCGCCGACGGGGTCTCCTTCCTGACGTCGGGCTGGTTCACGATCAACGGCTCCGACTATCAGTTCGGTTCCTCCGGCTACATGATGACCGGCTTCCTCCAGCGCGTTGATGGCCAGTGGGTCTACGCGGACGCCTCCGGAGCCCTGGTGGGCGGCTGGGTGCGTGACGCCGCGTACGGAGGGCCGCACTGGTACTACCTGGACCCCGTCACCAAGCTGATGCGCACGGGCTGGCTGTTTGATCGCGGCTCGTGGTACTACCTGGGTGCTTCGGGCGACATGCACACCGGCTGGGTCAAGGTCGACGGTATCTGGTATTACCTCACCCCGTCGGGCGCGATGCACACCGGCTGGCTGAACCTGGACGGCGCCTGGTACTACCTGGGGCCTGACGGTGGCATGTTCACCGGCACGCACACGATCAACGGACGCGTCTACCGCTTCGACACGTCGGGAGTCTGGCAACGCTAAGCCTGTCTCTCTCCTCCGATTCACGAGGCCTGGGCCCGGGAACGCTCCCCGCGAGAGTTCCCGGGCCCTCCCGTATGCGCGCCCCGGCCTCGTTCCCCTCTCCTTATCGCGGGCACTCCAGCGAGCCGACGCGCGACTGAGGTATGTTGGGCGAAGCGGCCAACGTAACGCAGGGATCCAAGGCCCGAGGTAGCCGCCCAGAATGACGGAGGAGCACCCCATGTCCATGAAGAAACCCGCTGCCCTGATGGCAGGCGTCGGCACGTGCGCGCTCGCGGTCGCGAGCTGTTCCTCCCCGGCCCCCGCCCCCCAGTCCGACCCGGTTGTCGATTCGTCGCCCTCAGCCGTCCAGTCAGGCGCTCAGTCGGGCATGCAGTCGGGCACGCAGTCGGGCCCCGGGTCTGCTGCCCCGACCCTGCCCGTGGGCGACGTCGACAACGCGCTGACGTCCAGGGACGGGCAGAGCGGCCCGGGCGCGCAGAGCGGCCCGGCCGACTCCTCCGGCGACGTGGAAGCCACCGGCCCCGCCGTCTTCGTCGTCGTCCTTGAGGAGGGGGCCGACCGCGCGGCGACCCTCGCCTCGATCAATAAGGCCGTGGCCGCCGCCTTCCCGGGCGAGTCCGTCGAGGTTGAGCGCGAATACGTGAACGCCCTTCAGGGGTGGTCGCTGCGTGCTCCCGCCGGGGCGCTGGAGGCGATTCGGGGCGCGAACGGCGTAGAGTCCGCGTACCTCGATGGCGAGATGCGCGTGCAGTAAAACCCCCGCGCGACGAGGCCGTGGTCGGGTTATCCGATCGCGGCCTCGCTTGTTGTCTGGCGTCTGGTCGTGCCAGCCGGCCCGCACGGATATCCGTCGCACGAAGAAACAAGACTAGGAGTTGTACATGCCGAACTTACCGGCTGTATAGCAGCAAAAAGGGGTTTGTCAGATAGGTTCTTGTGCTACGGTTATCCCGGAGCTGACAGGGGCGCGCCGCTGCGTTCCCACGTGGTCACCCATAACCATAGAGGAGCACATCATGTCATTGAAGAAGTCGTCTATCATCCTGTCGTGCGTCGCGGGGTGCGCGCTCGCGGTCGCAAGTCCCTCGGTCGCCATGGCCTCGCCCGCGGCTCAGGTGGGAGCGACGCAGGCGGCGGGCGTCCAGGCGGCCATGGTTGGAAGTTGGTACCGACCCTCTGAGAGTGTCGAGGTTGTCGTGCGCCTTGAGGAGGGCGCCGACCGTGCGACCGTTCTTGCGTCGATTAGGGAAGCCGTGGCCGAGTTCTTCCCCGGCGAGCCCGTCACGGTCGAGTACGAGTACGGGTACGTCGTGCAGGGTTTCGGGCTGAGCGTGCCCGCCGGGTCTATCGACGTGATCAGGGGCGTCAGTGGCGTCCAGTCGGCCTACTACGTGCGCTCGAATCGCCTGTGGTAGGCCCGTCCTAGTGTGAGCGCCATTGACGAGGCCGTGGCCGGGTGTTCCGGTCGCGGCCTCGTTTGTTGTGTGGGTGCCCGCAGTGGTGAGGCTTGTGGCGTGCGTGCCACGGCCTCGGCCCTCGTTGTGCGCACGCGACACTGGGAATCGGAACGTGGGTGACTGGCGAAGGAAGCCGTACGTAGATCTAGTTGCTTCAAATTAAGATAAAATTAGAAGTAATTTGATGGTCGTGTGAACGGAGTAGCCATGAAGGCTCCTGTCCCTCCGCCCTATCGTCTTGGCGAGCTGCGTGAACGAGTTATCGCCAGTTTGGCGGACGCAGATGATGAGCGGCGTCTCCCTATCATCGGCGTGCTAGCGGGTGGGCTGGATGATCCAGAGTATCGACCGTGGGAGTACTACTGTCGCGCTGAGCCGGTGCCGGAGGGTCTGACGCGTGAGGAGTGGTGGTACGCGGTACGCGCTGCGCGTGCCTCGACGGCCCGGCCCACCCCCTTCGTTATGAAGGACGGAACGCGCCTGACGTTTAATCTCCCGGATCGCTTCTTGCAGTTGAATGAGGAGATTACGGCGCAGGCGCGCGGTCAGGTGGAGCTGCCGGGCGAAGTGGCGACGCAAGGGGTGAGAGACAGATACCTGATCAACTCTCTCTACGAAGAAGCGATCACCTCCTCCCAGATGGAGGGGGCGTCGACCACGCGACGCGATGCGAAAAAGATGCTCAGGGAAAAGAAGGATCCACGCACTCGCTCGGAGCGGATGATCCTGAACAATTTCCTCGCCCTCGAATTTGTGCGTGCTCACCTGGGTGAGGAGCTCACTCCTCAATTCATCTGCGAGGTTCACCGCATTGTGACGGATGGGACGCTCGACGAAGCGGAGGATGCAGGGCGCCTGCAGCGCCAGGGCGAAGAGCGAATTCGTATCTATGGGAGTGAAGGCCAGGATCAGCTGCTGCATGTTCCGCCGCCAGCCGAGGAGCTGCCCGAACGCCTCAAGCGCCTGTGCGACTTCGCCAATGGCGTGGGCGAGTATGCGACGCAATATGTTCCGCCCCTCGTGAGGGCGCTCGTTGTTCATTTCATGATGGGCTACGACCATTACTTCGTCGATGGAAACGGGCGCACGGCTCGCGTCATTGCTCAGTGGGTCATGCTTCGCGAGGGATTCTTCCTGATGGACTTCGTGCCAGTCTCGAGGCTCCTGCGCAAAGCGCCCGCGCAGTATGCGCGCTCGTTCCTTGAGGTGGAGCAGGACGAGGGTGACCTCACCTACTTCCTGATCTGGCATGCGCAGATCATTTGTCGTGGAATCCGTGAACTGTACGACTACCTGGCAAGGAAATCCCGGGAGATGGACCAGGTGAAGCAGCTTCTCAGGTCTACCGATCTTAACAATCGCCAAATTGGAGTGATCGAGGAGGCGCTGCGTGATCCCTCGATCATCGTAACCGCGGCGGCGCATGCGGATAAGTTCAGGGTCACGCCGCAGACGGCGCATGCCGATCTGCGCGGCCTTGAGGATGGGGGATATCTGATGCGTGTCAAGCGTGGCCGAAGTTTCGAGTGGTATCCGGTCCCGGATCTTCAACGCCGGGTTCAGGGTGCCGAGGCGTGGAGATGAGCTTAATTGCTTCGTGCGCGTGAGAAGAATAGGATATTTATATGGACATTCATGAACGAGTTTTGGAAGCACTCGAGGGTGCCTGGCAGCGTCATCTCGCTGGTGATGATAGTTTTCCGGAGATCGATGATGAACTCCAGCAGGCAGTGGAGATTGTCTATGCAAGTAAATCGCTTCCAGCACAGCAGATGCTTTTTGCTCTCGCTGCCGGTGTGGAGCTAGAGCCTGAACGTGATCCTGCGTCGTTGCAGTCACAGTCAGGAGTGGATGGAGTAGACCGGCGCGGACAAGGGGCTGACGTCGCCCGCGCGCTCAATCGTTTTTTCCGGGATAAGGAATTGACATGGAAAGTTTCGCAAGATCCGGGTGTGTCGAATCCGTGGCGTGAGGCGCGCATCGATGAAACATGGCTGATGCGTAGGAAAGGATCAGCGAGAGAATGGGCTCGCGCTTTTCTGACGTTCGTGGCGGTATTTGAGGCATATGATCGGCGCTGTGAAGCACATGTAGTCGTCGACTATATTGCGATGCGCGTGGTTCAGCAGGCAGTGGAGCAGCGTATCGAATATCCAAAATTTGGAGTATCGCCAGCGAATGCGATGAAGATTACGAAAGAGTTTCTGGAGAAATGCGATAATCCACCCGATGGGCTTGAAGCTGCTGTCACTGCAGCAGTTCGAGTGGTGTCACATTGTTTAGAACACCCTATGATTGTCAATCGAGGAGACATTAACTCGCCGGATCGAATCGATATAGAAGTTCAATCCGAAAATGATGAAACAAATCGACATGGTGTTGAGGTAACGGATAGTTATCTCACGGAGAATAAGTTGCGTAATGAAGTGATCGAGGCGATGCGGCAGAGGGGATTGCGTCATGCGGTCGTCGTCTCGAGAGGTATTTTGACCGCTGAACTGGATGGAGTATCGAAGGTTGTCGATCATGCGCGTCAGAACCTTGACTTTCATATCGACCTTGTAACGGTTGAGGCTATTGAGCATTGGCTGAGCTTTCCGGGATATGGAAAGCCGCTTGGCGGAGAATATCTGAACGAGTTGGGCGCTGAACTTGATCGGCTCTCCACTCCCTCAATGCGTCGCTGTTGGCTCGATGTGCTGAATCGCTATTGTCAACAGTCACTGAGCGATTGAGGATCATCGCTACTCGTGCCCTTGTGGGAACGTGAGTAGTGAGTACCCTGCCCGCTATCGGTTGAGCGCGGCGTCAATTGCTTTCGCTGCAGCAAGAGCGAGGCGTGGGGGCACAGCATTGCCGATTTGGCGGAATTGCGCACTCCTCGGCCCGCACCAAGTCATTCCACGAGGAAATGTTTGGATTGCTGCTGCCTCTTCCACAGTCAAACGTCGTAGGAACGGAGGAATTTCCGATGTGACAGCAGTAGAACCACGCGACCACAATTCCTTGTGATAGCCTTGAACCCAGGGTGTGACATACGGCTCCTCGAGTGATCGTTGATCGATGATCGGAGTCTTGTTTCCTCCCATTGATGCCGGAAGCGTCATTGATGGTACTTCAAGATTGAGCGGCCTGCCTGCACCGTTGAAGAGCATGCCGGCGAAAGGTGAGCGGCGTAGGACCGGGGACTTTGCCGTCGTAATTTGGGCGGAGCACAGCGAGTCGTTTCCTGGCGTGCCGTACTTCGGTAGCTGACTCAGTGCATCCCTCACAGAAAAATGATGCGAAGGAGTCGTCGGGATTAAGGGGGCCGGCGTTCCACAGTCGTGACGAATCCCGAGAAGGAACATGCGCTCTCTCGCCTGAGGTACGCCGAAGTCAGCGGCATTGACCAACGTTAAGAGAGTTGAGTACCCAAGACCCTGCGCGCGATCAATGAGCGCTGTGCGAACTTCTGCCCATCGCGCATTCTGGTAGAGGGCCTTGACGTTCTCCATCACAAACGCGCGTGGATTGACACGCTCCACCATGTCGAGAAAATGAAAGACGTGCTTGGAGCGTTCGTCGTTCGGGTCCATCTTTCCGGCTACGCTGAATCCTTGGCAGGGTGGGCCGCCGATGACAAGGTCAGCCATGTGTCGTGTAGGCAGCTCTTCCTCTGCAATGGCGAGGACATCCCCAATGTGAATGGAATGATTAGCAGTGGCCAGGTGAGGATGTGTTGCTGAGAGCTGTTCGTATGCGAGTTCATGGGTGCGCATAGCGAGCGGATCAAGCTCGCTCACCCAGAGGGGGACGAAACCGGCCAGCATAAAACCGATATCGAGACCGCCGGCACCGGCATACAACGAGATGAATGTTCCGCGCGGTTGTGTGATCGGCGAGATATCCGAGTAGTCGCCCATGATCCCGCGAAGCCGCGTGCTTATGCCATCCTGGCTGGTTGCACAGGGGGTGCTGGGCATCTGGGTGTCGATCATGATGACAGTCTAAGCGAGTCCACCCTCATCTGTGTTCAGATCTTGCGTGAGCCCCGCAACGTGTGCGTACGAGCCGTGACGCAGGTCGGATGCCACCGCGGCATGTGCAAAGAGGTGCGAATCCGGCGCACATCCCCAGCCTCAGGGGCGAGGCCCGGAAAGCTAGCGCTTAGATCAGGTCCTTCTTCTCCATGTACTTCATGGCCAGCCAGCCAAACGGGATGCGCCCGTAGAAGGTGACGAGACGGTAGAGCAGGGCCGTGGCGATGGCGACCGAGGAGGAAACGCCCGCAACCGTCAGGCCCGAGGTCAGGGCCGTTTCGACGGTACCGATACCACCCGGGGAGGGGATGAAGGAGCCTGCGGCGTTGGCCGTCAGGTAGGTGATCGCGACCGTCGAGAAGTTCAGGGAGCCACCCATGGCGACCATGGCGGTCCAGAACGCGCCCACGTAGCCGATGTTCATGAGCAGGTTCCCAGCAACGACCGCGGCGAGGCGGCGAGGCTGGCCGATGATCCACAGGAGGCGGGGGTAGACCTGCTGCCACGTCGGTTGGATCTTGGCCCAGATCCAGCGGCGTACCTTCGGGACGGCCACGATGACGCCGACCGCGAGCATGACGATCGCGACGACCGCGAGGATCGTGCCGTAGGGGAGAGAGACGGACAGGGAGGAGCCTGCGCTGACCATGACGAGCAGCAGCAGGATGATCGTGATGAGCGCCTGCGAGATCTGCATGAGCGTCACCGTGGTGACGGCGGCAGCGGTGGGAACACGGCGCTTACGCAGGTAGCGCAGGTTCAGGGCGGCCGGACCCACACCGGCGGGTGCGACGACCGTGATGATCGAGGCGGCCACCTGCGCGATGAGCGTGTCACGGAAGTGCAGCTTCTCGGGGGACAGGGCCATGAGCGGCACGGCCGACCCCACCCAGATGAGGCAGGCCAGGACGGCGGACGCGGCCATCCACCACGGGTTCGCGCTCGTGAGCGTCGTGACGAGGTCGCTGAAGTTGAGCGAGGACACGACGATGAAGACCGCGATGAACGCGACCGCGATTGTGAAGATCGTGCGCGGACGGAAGCGTTGCAGGTCGGCCGTGGGGGCGGTCTCTGCCTCGGAATCGCCCACGAGGGCGGCGCGCAGGTCACTGAGCAGGTCGGAGCGGCGCAGCAGCTGGTTGACGGATGCGGGCAGGACCGGCTTCTGGATGACGGGCGCGCACGCGATGAGGGTCTCGTCGCCAACGCAGCGGCGACCTGCCTCAAGCGCGCGCTCAGGGCCGACGGCCAGGGCGGTGAGGACCAGCATCTGAGCGATGTCGATGGACTGGTTGAGCTCGCTTGTCGCGACCTCGCCGGAATCCCAGTCCAGCAGCCACACGTCGGAGGAGGCGTCAACGACGACGGCCTCAGGCGTGAGGGCGCGGTGCGAAATACCCCGCGTGTGCGCGTACCGCAGCTGTTCCCACGCACGATCCAAGACCTCGTCCGTGACCTGCTCACCCAGTTCCGTCAGGGGAGTGGTCGGCGGGAGCGCGGAGAGCACCATGATGATCGAGTCGTTCGCCGAGGCGATCGCGATGGGTTCCTGCGTGAAGACGCCGGCGCGCAGGGCCTGCAGGGTCGTGAACGAGGAGCGCTCGGCCTGTGCCTTGAGGGAGGGCGAGACCCAGCGGCTGATGCCGCGCAGGCGCAGGTTGTTCCACATTTCGAGGAGGGTGCCGGTCAGCTCCTGGCCGGGGTCCATGACGATGAGCTCGTAGGCCAACCCGGTGTCACTCCACACCTGGTAGTGGCGGTTGTGGTCGGGGTCGGGGCGGCGCGTGACGGTGATGCCCATGTCGCCCAGGTCGGCGGGCACCTGGGCGAGGCGTCCGCGCGCGTTCTCGGCGACGGCCCACGTCGACAGCGGTTCGGTGCTGGTGTCCAGGTCGGTGCGCACGATCCTCGAGGGCGTGATGCCGATGCCGAGGAGTGCCTCGACGAGGGCGGTTCCCTTGGCTCTCTGGTCGTCGTAGCCCATGATCCAGCGTGACCCGGACCCGAACGCGCGGCCGAGGAACACGGAGATGAAGGCGACGGGCAGGGTCATGGAGGAGCGCAGGACGCCCAGGATGAGAATGATCCACACGCCCGTCCAGCCCCAGCGAATGGCTCGCATGGACTGGGCTTCGCCGGCGGAGGTGAACATGGCGCACAGTGTGACGATCACCAGGTTGATGGCGATCACGAAGCCACTCTTGTAGCCCTGCGTGGCGATGAGCCGGTCGACGCTCAGGGGGATCGTGAGGTAGGCGGGCAGCAGTCCGGTGAGGATAGCGATGACCCAGCCGCCGAGGGCTGCGACGATGCTCGTGACGATGACCTGGATGATGGTGTGCAGGCGTTTGCGCAGCGCGAGGGAGATGATCACCAGGATCGGTGCGATCAGGATGATGAGGCCCTCGACCAGGTTGACGGGCAGGATCAGAATCTGGCGGATGAGTTGGAATTGCAGGACGTCCATGGTGACGCCGCGCGTGGTGGCGCTGGCGACGGTTCCGATGGTCCAGATGACGAGGATCGCAAGGATCGAGATGACGACGTCGACGACGTCCTCACGCCGACGCCGCATCGTGAAGATGCGGTCGGCAATGTAGGCGGGGCGGGGCAGGCGCAGCCTGCGCGCGGGGACGGGCACGGCGACCTCGCCGCTCTTGGCTCGTGCCACCACGTCCGAGGCCGGGGTTGCCTGCGCGCCGGTCGTCTCGGCCGCGTCGGTGGAGTCGGTCGGCTCGGGTGCGGGTGCGGTCTCGGGTTCCGCGTCGTCGGTGGAGGTGAAGGCGGGGGCCTCGGCGTCAGCGCTGTCGTCCGGAGCGGGTGAGTCGGCGGGGTCGGGTGCGTCGGAGGAAGCCTGCGCGTCGTTGTCGGCCGGGGCGGAGCTGGCCTCGGGCGTGTCGGGGGGAAGCGGGGGCTCAGGAACCATGGCGTCTGTGGCGTCGGGGGCCGGGGGAGCGTTGTCCTCGGGTTCGGGTGCCGGGGGAGGTGCGGGCGCGTTCACGATCGACGAGGCCTCGGGAGGGGGTGCGGGCGTCTCCAGCGTGTTCTTGATGACGATGGGGGAGGCCATGGCCGACTCTGGCACAATCACGGCGGTGGGAGCGAAGCTGGGGGGAGTGGCGGATCTGCGCGTGGAAACGGAGGGTGCGACGACGGCGTCGATGATCTCGGTTTTGGCTTCAGACGGGGGAATCTCCTGCGGCTGGGCAGGGGCTGACGATGCCCCGGCCTCGTTAATCATGCCCATCAGATCATCGACCCCTAGCGAGGTCGGATCCTCGGCGGACGAGGGGACGAACAGGATGTTCGTACCGGCGGCCGGGGGGCCGTCGTGTGACTCCTTGCGCTTCCTCATGTTGACCATCCTATATTCGCGGTCAAGAAAGGTAGGGTTAGGGGGACACATTCCCGGCAGAAAAGGGCCTTATCGTGACCTGGTTGACACTCGCGTCAGCATCGGATCCGTCGATGCTTCACACAGTTATCGAGTGGTTTAAGAATCCTGAGACCCTTCTTGACGCGATGGGTCCGTGGGTCCTGTGGGGCACGATGCTCATTGTTCTTATCGAGTCGGGTGTCCTGTTCCCGGTCCTTCCGGGCGAGTCGCTGCTCTTCACCGCCGGCCTGCTGCACGGCAAGCTCGGTATTCACCTGCCGACCCTGATCCTCCTGGTCGTGATTGCCGCCTTCGTGGGTGCTCAGATCGGCTACTTCCTGGGTGCCAAGTGGGGGCGCCGCTTCTTCAAGCCGGACGCGCGCTTCCTCAAGACCGAGCACCTGGAGAAGGCTGAGCACTACTTCACGAACTACGGCGGTCGCTCCCTCGTCATCGGGCGCTTCATCCCCTTCGTGCGCACCTTCATCCCGATCGCCGCCGGCATGGCCCGCTACCCCTACCCCAAGTTCCTGCTGTTCAACACGCTGGGCGCAAGCATCTGGGGCGCTGGCTTCATCCTGGTCGGTGCGCTCCTGGGCAACGTGCCCTTCGTGCACGACAACCTGACGGTCATCCTGGCGGTCATCATCCTCGCGTCGGTCCTGCCCGTCATCATCGAGATGATCGGCAAGCGCCGCGCCGCTTCCGACAAGGAGTAATCCATGCTGGCCTGGTGGATGCTGCTCCCGACCCTGCTGGCCATGCTGGTGGCCCTGGTGCTGCCGGGGTTCATGTGGCTGCGCGCGGGCGTGCGCTCGTCGTTGGTTGCCATCGGCGCGGCTCCGGCATTCACCTTCGGCCTGATCACGGCGCTGTCGGTCCTCTATCCGGCGCTTGACATCCCGTGGGAGCCCTCCACGGTCATGCCCGTCTTGGGCATGAGCGCCGTCGGCGGCGCGGCCGCGTGGGCCCTGAGCTACTTTCGCCGTGTCAACGGGGGCTTTGCGCTCAACGGCGTTCCCTTCCGCGAGGCCATTGGCGTGCGCGTGCCGATCGGCGGGCGTCAGGCCGCGATCCGGACGGCGACGTGGGGGACGATTGTCGTCGGGTTCCTCCTGGCTGCCTGGCCGCTGATGTCCGTGGCTGACCCCGCGAATCCCGTTCAGCAGTGGGATCCGACGTTCCACCAAAATGGCGTCCACGCGATCCTGTACGGCAAGGATGCCAGCCCCTTTGGAGGCCTCCACGAGCTTTACGGCGGGCGCCGCGTCTACTACCCGACGGGCTGGCACGCTTTCGTTGCTCTCTTCGCCCGCTTCGACTCGGTCGTCCAGACCGCCAACGTGTCCTCCCTGGTCCTCATGGCCGTGTGGGTGACGGGCCTGGCCGCCCTGGTCTCGGTGCTGACGGGATCGCGCACGGCCCTCCTGGCGGCCCCGATTATCGGTGGCATGTTGCCGAATATGCCGGCTGATGCGCTGACCATGTACAACCAGTGGCCCAACTCGACGGGCACGGCCTTGGTCCCCGGCGTGGCCGCGGTCGCGATCGTCGTGGGTCGACGCTTAGCCGCGGATCTGAGCGACGGGTGCGGCGCCCGATCTTTTGCCCGTCGCATCCCCCAAGGGCTCTTCCTCCTCCTGGGCTGCCTGGGCCTCGTCGGCGCGCACCCTAGCGCCGCATTCTCCCTCCTCGCTTTCCTGGCCGCGCCCCTCCTGATGGTGATCGGGTTCTTCACTCGCACCTCGCTCGCGCGCGAGGGACGAGGCCAGCTCGCCGCCCTGCCGTGGATCGGCGCGGGCCTGGCGGTCGTGGTCCTGCCCCTGATCGCCCTGTCCTCCCCGAAGATCCAGGCGATGGGCCGCTACCCGAGGAAAGGCAGCAGCTGGTCGGAGGCCTTCTCCCACGCGCTCTTGCCCTACCCGCCCTTCGCGCAGACCACGGCCATGGCGTGGTGGACGCTCATCCAGGTGCTCCTCCTGATCGCCGGCATCATCGTGACTGCCCGCCTCCACACGCTCATGCGGCGCCCCGGCGTGCGCGACGCGGCGGACGCGAGGTGTGACCTTGACGGCGACGAGGATGAGGCCGCCGCGCTGGTTGACAACGACAAGGCCGCGCCCATGCCGGCCTGGCCGCTCGTCTCCTACCTGATTCTGGCCTTCCTGACCGCCCTCGCCTACGCGCCAGATTCCGTGCTGCGCACCTACCTGCTGGCCCCCTGGTACAAGGACGGGCGACGGATCATGGGCGTCGAAGACATCGCTCTGACCGTCCTCATGGCCGTCGGCGCCGCCGCCATCGTCCACCTCTTCCACGCGGCATGGACCTCCTCCCTGCGACGGATCCTGGTCGAGCGCGGGCTTGACGACAATGTCGAGGCGCCGCGCTGGCCCCTCCAGGTGGGCGTGGGCGCGATCGTCGTGCTCATGTCCAGCTTCGGCGCGATCGACGCGAGAAACTCCGCCGTCGCCTCCGTGTACGATCCCACGCGCCTGGGCAAGTCCGGCATGGCCAGCGAGGACGAACTCGCGATGCTGCGCCGCATGGCCTCCACGACCGACCCCGACGCCCTCATCCTGGGCGACCCTATCGCGGGCGCCGCCTACGTCGAGACCCTGGCGGGCCGCAAGGCAGTCTTCCCCCAGCTCAGCACGGTGAACGCCGACGGGGCCTCGCAAAAGGTCCTCACCCAACGCTTCCGCGACATCGCCGACGATCCCGAGGTGTGCGAGGTCGTGCGCAACCTCGGCATCACCCACTTCTACGAGGAAGAAGACGGCAGCTACTACAACATTCAGCGCTCCAACCGCCACCCCGGCCTCTACGGCGTCGACACGTCGAGGGGCTTCGAGCTGGTCGACGAGGGCGGCACCGCCAAGCTGTGGAAAATCACCGCGTGTGGCTGGGTCACCCCCGGCGGAGGAGCGCAGGCCTTCGCCGACGGTATCAGGTCCGTCCAGCCGGGAGCCGAGGAGCCGGAGGGCCCTCAATCAGGCGACGAGTAGGCCACAAAGCGCCCGTGACGTGCGGACAGTGACGACCGTGCTCGGCGCGGGTCGATACCCTTGACTTCATGACGACGAACATTCCCGGCCCCGCGCCCCTGGGCGACAAGCTTCGTATCGCCTTCCTCGGACCCTTCGGAACTTTTACCGAGCAGGCCGTCCACCAGGTCGCTCCCGCCGGCGCGATCCTCATGCCGATGACGAGTGCCCCGCAGGCGCTCGCGGCCGTGCGCCGTGGCGAGGCCGACCGCGCCGTCGTCCCGATCGAAAACTCCATCGAGGGCGGCGTCAACG
>ERZ772972.228-NODE-228-length-20881-cov-11.601172_pt1 | contig 20881 bp, 15 predicted proteins | sample MGYA00580673_ERZ772972 | MGnify/ENA primary metagenome ERZ772972 (study PRJEB29015, sample SAMEA2738051) | human oral metagenome | biome: human oral; feature: human-associated habitat; material: saliva | place: China | collected 2229 ... | reverse complement strand
TTTTCAAAAATTTTCCAGTGTAACTTTGCTTATTTTCAATTAATTTTTCCGGTGTACACTCATCTAAGATTGTTCCCCCACCTATTCCACCTTCTGGACCTAAATCAATCAGATGATCACAGCACTTAATAACATCTAGATTGTGTTCAATCACTACTACAGTATTACCACCATCAACTAATTTATCGATAATTTTTATTAATCTACTTATATCATCGATATGTAAACCTGTTGTTGGCTCATCTAGAATATAAAGTGTTTTACCTGTAGATTTCTTATAAAGTTCACTCGCCAGTTTAACCCTTTGAGCTTCTCCTCCTGATAAGGTTGTTGCACTTTGACCTAATCGTATGTAATCAAGTCCTACATGCACTAATGTTTCTAGTTTATTTTTTATCTTAGGAATATTCTCAAAAAATTCGTACGCTTCTTTAATAGTCATATCTAAGACATCACTTATACTCTTACCTTTATATTTAACTTCCAAAGTCTCTCTATTGTATCGTTTTCCTTTACATACTTCACACGGTACGTAAACATCTGGTAAGAAGTGCATTTCTATTTTTAATATTCCATCACCACTACAAGCTTCGCAACGACCACCTTTAACGTTAAAACTAAAACGTCCTTTTTTGTATCCTCGTAGTTTTGCTTCATTTGTACTAGCGTATAAATCTCGTATATCATCGAATACGCCAGTATAAGTTGCAGGATTACTTCGTGGAGTTCTTCCGATTGGACTTTGATCGATGTCAATAATTTTATCGATATTTCCATCAATTCCATCTACAGATTTGACTACAGTTGTATCGATTTCCTCTTTATTAAGAACAGTCTTCACAGAATTAAATAGTATCTCATTAACAAGAGTTGATTTTCCACTACCTGAAACTCCAGTAACTCCTATAAATTTTCCAAGTGGGAATTTCACACTAACATCCTTTAGATTATTTTTTCTCGCTTTCTTAATAACGATATTTTCACCGTTACCTTCTCTTCTTTCTGATGGCACGGGAATTTTTTTTCTACCTGATAGATAAGCACCTGTTATAGAATTTTCATTCGCCATGATTTCATCAGGTGTTCCAACAGCAACTACTTGTCCACCGTGTTCACCGGCTTTTGGACCAATATCAACAATATAGTCACAAGCTAACATCGTATCCTCATCGTGCTCTACTACTAATACAGTATTCCCTAAATCTCTCATAGAAAGCATAGTATTAATAAGTTTTTCATTATCTCTTTGGTGTAAACCTATTGAAGGTTCATCAAGAATATAAGTAACACCCATAAGCTTCGAACCAATTTGCGTTGCTAATCGAATACGCTGAGCTTCTCCACCTGATAATGTTCCTGAAGATCTATCTAGTGTTAAATAATCTAAACCAACATCATTTAAAAACTGTAATCTTGATTTGATTTCTTTAAGTACTAATTTAGCTATTGCATAATCTTTTTCGCTTAGTTTTATATTTTGGAAAAATTCATAACTATCTTTGATAGACATTTCACAAACTTCTGCAATATTTTTTTCTGCGACATACACTGATAAGATTTCTGGTTTCAAACGTTGACCTTTACAACTACGACATGAATCTTCTTTAATATACTTAGCCATAGCTTCTCTTGTTGCTCTAGTCATTCCTGATTTATAACGTCTAAGGATATTATTTGCTACTCCTTCAAAATATACTATACGTGAACGCATAACTCCTTCATCATTAATATATTTATGAGTAATTTCTTCTTGATTATTTCCATATAAAATAATTTGTTGTTGTTCATTGTTTAAGTCTTTGAATGGAGTATCCATGTCAATTCCAAAGTGTTCACATGCACATTTAATTAAAGTTGGATAATATGTCGAAGTCGCATTATTATAAACTAAAATTGCACCTTCATTTATTGATAAATCTTTATCAATTATTTTATTAATATCAACAGTTTCATGCATCCCTAAACCGTCACACTCAGGACAAGCTCCTTGTGGATTATTAAAAGAGAAGATACGAGGTTCTAAATCTCCCAACGTGAAATCACAATGTTTACAACTATACTTAGTTGAGAATAATTGTGTAGTTTCTTCTTTAACATCATCTATTTCTACTAAATCATTATTAGAAAGGTTTAGTGACGTTTCTAATGAATCAGCTAAACGTGTTTCAATTCCTTCTTTAATAACTATCCTATCAATAATTACACTAATAGAATGTTTTTTATTTTTATCTAATTCTGGAATATCTCCAACTTCGTATAATTCACCATCAATTTTGAATCGAATATATCCATCTTTTATTAGTTTATCTATTAATTTTTTATGAGTACCTTTTTTATCCTTAACAATAGGAGCAACAATTTGAATTCTGCTACGTTCTGGCATCTGCATAATCGCATCTACTATTTGACTTATTGAACTACTTTCTATCTTCTCATGATGATTTGGACAATAGATTTCTCCAATTCTTGCATAAAGTAAACGTAAATAATCGTAAATTTCTGTTACTGTTGCTACAGTTGACCTAGGATTTTTCGATGTTGTTTTTTGATTTATTGATATAGCTGGCGATAATCCTTCGATAAGATCAACGTCTGGCTTTTCTAAATTCCCAAGAAACTGCCTAGCATAAGCACTAAGACTTTCTACATAACGACGTTGTCCTTCAGCATAGATAGTGTCAAAAGCTAGTGAACTTTTACCACTACCACTTAGTCCAGTAATAACAACAAACTTGTCACGAGGGATTTCTAAATCTATATTTTTTAAATTATTTTCCCTTGCCCCTTGTATTACTATTTTATTTTTCTTTTGCATATATTACCTCAATGTTTCTATACAATCAAATTTTATTTTTTCTTAGTAAAAGCTATAAGTACTCATATACCTTTATATGATGTTTTTTTCTCAAAGCCTTTACTCAACTCTCTTATTATATCATAAATATAAATGAATATTAAAAAAGAAAGTTTTGATGAATATACAAAAATTTTGGAATAGTCTTTTAATCTTATAAATATATAAGTAACAAATTACTACTAATATATATATCAAAATATATTAAATTTATAATGCAAAAAGATATGAAGCTATTTTACTGATTTGTTCAATAAAAGAGTTTCATATCAAAAACGTTATTTTAATCCCTTAAAACTATCTATTTTTATTTTTTCCTTACTTATTCCAGCGGATTCTAGAAAATTTTTTATAGTCTCAACATCATCAGGTTTACCTGATAAAAGATATATTGCTCTATTTCCATACTTATCCACTACCTTTTTAAGTTTATCTTGACTTTGTTCTATACTTCTACTAGTTTCATAAGTGAAATCTTGTCCTTTATTAGATAACTCTATCAACTCTTTATTAAAGACCTTTACCCCATTATCTAAATGATTTAGTATAATCGAACGTTTAGAACTCCATTCTTTAACAATTGGTCTAATTGCTGCAATACCAACATCAGATGCAAAACAAACAATAGGTTCTTGACCATCTACAATCTCTAAGTTTTTATCTAACCAACTAACGTTAACCTTTTCACCAATTTGTAAATTAGTTAGCTCTTGTTTAAACTTACTTCCACTATTTCGAGTCAAAAGAACAATCTCATTTTCATCTGGATTAGTTGCAATAGTAAGCCAACGGTTATTTTCCTTTTTATCTTCAATATTAGGAACTGTAACTTTTATATATGAACCTGCCTTCCAACTCATATTATTTGGCTTTTCAAATCGAAACACATAAAGATTATCACTTACATTATCTATTGATTTCACAGATAAAGTTTGACTACGTCCAAGAAATACGAATATTCCAGATATTATTACCACCAAAATCACAGCTATAATAAAAATAATAGTTAACATTTTTTTACCTCTTTTCATTTTCTTCCTCTTTCTTAAAATTATAGTTAATATGGTGTAGCCTAAGATACAGTTATATTAACTAAATTTGTTACTCTATTTAAAATACTATTTTTTATAATGAATATTTTAAAAAATTCATTCATTTTTCTTCTAAAAGATAGTGACTCATATATCTCGATTTCTTAAGAAACACGATTTTGTCGAGTCACTTGCCTCATTAATTTATTAGATATCTAAAATCATTTATAAAGTGAATAAAATATCAATAAGCCACTAACTATGTGTTCTCATGAGAATTTAGAACTTTTGTTGCTACCCCTTAAATAATCCTTTTACAAAATAAATTGCTAATTTTTCAGTTGTTTCACTAACATTAGGAATATCTTTTTCCGTAACGTTCATATCTATATAGTTAAAAAGAGTATAAATTTTCAAAATCTCTTGAATCTTTTCTTGAGAATACCCTTCTATTTGCAATCGATTAGTAAAATTTTCAACTAAAAACTTGTAGAATTGATTAGATGCCTTCCCCTCTTCTGATGAATAATAGTTGTGTAATTCACTAGAAATAGCAGGTTTGTACCACTCTGATAAAATCTTATTAGTTGATATTAAACTTCTTGACTGACCAAAAAGCTCCTCTGTAAGCTTAACTACATCACCTTCCCAATCGATATTGTTTATCATCAGTTGACGAATACGATTATTTTCTTCTATATAAACATCTAGAAATATTTTTTCTTTACTTTCATAAAAGTTATAAAAAGTACCAACTGCCACTTTTGCCTGTTTTGCTATTTCTGAAATTGCCGTTGCTTTATACCCTTTTTTAGAAAATACCTCATATGCTGCTTCTTTTAACATCTGTTTTTTATCCAATTAAATCACCTCTTATTAAATGAATGAATATTTAATTATATTCATTCATATTTTATCAAATATCAGATTTAAAGTCAATAGTATAACAATAAACTATATGATAAATATAACAAAGAAGAAATTTGCTCTTTAAAAGCTATCGGACTCTGATTAAAGAATTACTTTATTCTTCTAAACTTCTTCTTCATAACCATAAAAAATAGAGTTATAGAAAATATATTCTCTATAACTCAATCTTTTTATCTACATTTTTTCTAACTTACTATTTTTTATATTATGCAATATTATCCATGTCATATAGTTTTCTATACTTATCATTTGTTGCGTATAGTTCACTATGTGTTCCATCCATCTCTATTTTTCCATCTTTAATGAATATTATTCTATCCATATAATCAATAGAGTTTAAATGGTGGGTAATCCAAACAATTGTTTTATCTTTACTAGATTCAAAAATTGTAGTTAATAGTTCATGTTCTGTTTTAGGATCTAACCCTACTGTTGGTTCGTCTAGTAATAACAATTCATTATTTTGAATTATACTTCTAGCAAAAGCTATACGCTGACGTTCTCCCCCAGAAAATCTACTTCCTGTTTCAAAAACATTTGTATCAATTCCTTCTGGTAAATTATTAATTAGATTAGTTAACTGTGACTTTTCTATACTGTCATTAATTTTTTGGTCAATTTGTGATTCATCTAGATCCGAATCTAATAAAGAAAGTTTAAGGTTTTCTCTAATAGTCATATCAAAAAGATATGGTTTCTGATTTAATAGTGAAATGTCATTTCCTAACATAGATTCATTAGGTTTTTTGTTTAGTACTATAATCTCCCCCTTATAGTCTGAATAGGTACCTGTAAGAAGTTTGACTAATGTAGACTTACCTACTCCACTTCTTCCAAGAATAGCTACCTTTTCACCTTTTTTTATTGTTAATGAAATATTATTTAAAATGTTTTTTCCTTCTTCATATTCAAAAGATAAATCTTTTATATCAATAATATTACCATCTGTATTTTTTAAACCAATGATTTCTTTGTTTTCATCACTCTCTTGTTCGTAGAAATCTTTTACACGATTTATTGATACTTCGTAACCTGGGATATGTGAAACAGCATCACTAGTCATTACTGAAACACTTAATACCGAAAGCACCATCATACAAAATGATGCAATATATACATTTTCTATTACATTATTTATAGTCATATTCCAACAACTGTAAATCATTAGAAATGCAGTTATACCTGCTAGTAAATTAACAAAGTTTTCTCTTAAGTGTACAAAAGTTTTAATTTTTCTTTCTCTTTTTAGTAACTTCTCTTCTTTAAGTTGATAATCATCCATAAATTCATTTACTTTATTAGAAGAAATCCAATCACTTAAACCAAATATCGCACTAGTAAAATCACGATAAAGATTATATTTTGCTTCTTTCATCAATTGGAAGTTTTTTCTCGTGACACTTAATGAAGCGAACGGAACAACAAATATAATGAATAATCCAAATAGTAATGCTAATATTGCATAGTTCATATCATAACCAAACATTACTGTGATAAAAATTACATATAATATTAATGAAATAATACTAGGGAAAATAGTTTTTAAATAAATATTTTGCATATGTTCAATATCTTCAGATATTAAACCTAATAAATCACCTGACTTATACTCTTTTTTTAGTTTTAAAGCCTTAGGTTCCAAAATCTTATATACTCTGCTACGCATCTTTTCAATAATCCCTAAAACTAAATTGTGGCTTAGTAGCCTCTGTACATAGGCAAATGTTGACTGAGCTAGTGAAAATGTTCTAGTTAGAACCGTTGGCACTTGCAGCATAAGTATGTTACCAATTCTAAGAGAAGATTTACTAATTAGAAAACCTGAAACATACATTAATGCTGCTCCACTAACAACTGACATTAGTCCTAAAAAAACTACAGCGCTCATCATATTTTTATTGTTTTTTAACTCTTTTCTAATAATAGAATTATTTTTCACTGTAGCCACCTCCTACTAAATTATTTTTTAATTTTTCAAAGCGAGGACTATTTTTAAAATCTATAACTTTTTCAAAATCTACAACTTTTCCATGGTCTAAATTTAAAACATAATCAACATTATGCAACCAATGCAGTCTGTGCGTTGCTATAATAACTGTTCTTCCTTTAAATAGTTCTAATAACTTCTCTTTAATTTCGAATTCTGTTTCTATGTCTAAGTGACTCGTAGGCTCATCAAGAATAATAATTTCTCTATTACTTATTAATGCTCTTGCTATAGCAATACGTTGTGCTTGACCACCACTTAATTCTTGGCCACCTTCTCCAATCTTTGTTTCATAGCCTTCAGGTAGATTATTAATAAATTCATCTAATCCCACTAAAGAAGTTACTTCATTTAAAAATTCATTAGTTATTTCCTCATTTGAATAAAATAAAATATTATTTCGAATTGTATCAGGAAAAATATACGGGAACTGTGAAATATAAGAAATATTATTTGCCCAATTAATATTTTTTAAATTAGTTTTTTCATTGTTAATTAATATTTCTCCGTCAGTTTGTTCATTAAATCCAGATAAAATTGAAATCAATGAAGTTTTTCCACTTCCACTTTGTCCAACTAAACAAATTTTCTCACCCATATTTATTGACATAGAAATATTTTCAAGTATTTTTTTATCGTCTTTTACAAGAGTGATATCTACTAATTTAATACTTTCTACATTATCAATTGTTACTTTCTTTTTAATATTTTTTTCATTATCTATAATCATTCTATTAATATCTTCATATGCCATTTGACCATCAAGTGTAGCATGATAGTCAGTTGCAGCCTGTTTCATAGGTAGGAAAAACTCAGGTGCAATTATTAATACAGTTAATGATGGTAATAAGAATGTACTTCCATCAAGAAGTAAAATCCCTAATCTAACAGCTAAAAGAGCAATTGCAATCGTTGTTAAGAAATCTAGTGCAAAACTATTTAAGAATGCCACACTTAAAGTCTTCATTGTACTTTGTCTATACTCTTTATTTTTCTTTTCCATTATTGGTAGGTAGTTTTTACTTACACCTAAAAACTTCAGAGTTTCAACCCCTCTAATTGTATCTATAAAGTTGTTAGATAATGCCCTATATTTTTTATATTGTCGATTCGCCATATCTCTTGCATTTATACCTAATAAAATCATAAAAATTACTATAACTGGTATAACGGATATTATCATTAGTGCAGATACATAATCTGTATAGAATATAAAAATTACTATAAGAGTTGGTATAATTGCTCCTCTTATTTGTTTAGAAACGTTTAGTTCAAAGTATTGCTTTACTTTACCGATACCATCAATAGCTAAAGTCACTAATTTCCCAGAACCTTCTCTTGAAGCAAAATCAGGTCCCAAATTAAAATAACTTTGTAGTAATTTTTTTCTTAGTTCTTTCTCAAAATCAATAGCATATTTCTCCGTGAAATATTGCTGTAAATGTAAAAATACAGTTCTAAATGTATAACCTATTAAAAAAAGAACACTGTCACGTACAACATTATCAAAATTTTTATAGAAAAGCCCTACAATTGCTTTAGCTAAAAAAGCAGCTTGTATAATTATACAAGCTGCTTCCATTATTGATAATATTAATAGTGTCAATGTAAGACTTTTTTTAACAGGAAGTTTTAACTTTGCTTCCTTTTTTTTCATTGACTAATACTCCAATTCATCTTCTTTTGATAGTCGTTTTCTAAAAATAGAATATGACCAAACTTGATATCCTAAAACAAATGGCAATAAGAATAAAGCAACTATTGTCATAAGTCTTAGTGTATAAATTCCGCTAGCAGCATCATATATAAATAGTGATTGTGTGACATCATTACTATTTATGATAGCTCTTGGGAACATTCCAGCGAAGACGCTCAGAGTTAAGAACGCTAATGTACCAGAAGTACATAAGAATGCTTTAAGATCTTTTCCTTGGAAGTTTAATACAAATGATACTACAAAGAATACTACTGCAATAACAGCTAATATTAATCCAATGTAGTAATTTCCAGTGAAAATATCTGTTTTAAATAATGCCCAAATTGCAAATATCAATGTTACAATTGCCGCGAATGGGAACAATAATGCTGATGTAGCACGTGCTGCATTTCTTAATTCACCTGTAGTTTTTAGTGCTAAGAATTGAGCACCGTGAACTAACATTAATAATAACATCATTATTCCGCCTAAAATTGTAAATGGTGATAATAACCCTAGGAACCCATCAACAAGGTTTTTACCTTGGTCAAGATTTGCACCAGTCATAAAGTTAGCTACTGCTACACCCCATAAAACTGGTGGTAATAAGCTACCAATAAACATTGCGAAGTCACAAGCTTTAATCCATTTTCTATTATCCCCTAATTTACCTCTAAATTCAAATGATACACCTCGTAAGATTAATGCTACTAACATTAAAACGAAGGCAATATAGTACCCACTGAATAATTTACCGTACCAGATAGGGAACGCTGCAAACATTGCTCCACCACCAGTTAATAGCCAAACTTCGTTGGCATCCCAGAATGGTCCAATTGTATTGAAATAAACACGTTTTTCAATATCATCTTTTCCTAGTAGTTGAGCTAATACCCCAACTCCAAAGTCATAACCTTCTAATACGAAAAATCCTGTGAATAATACTGTAATTAGTAAGAACCATATATTTGGTAATGCTACTGACCAATCCATACTATGCTACCTCCCTTACAGTTACTTCTTTTTTATTCATCATATGTTTGAATAGAACATATTGTGCTATTCCAAGAATTGTATATAATACACAGAATACTGATAATGAGAATAGTACTGATGCTCCTGAGTTTGGTGAAACTCCAGATTCAGTAGTCATTACACCGAAAATTAAGAATGGTTGACGTCCCATTTCAGCCATAATCCATCCACAAGCAGTTGCAACTTCAGCAACTAAAAGCATCCAAGGCATTAATTTTAAGAACCAACGTTTCTTAATTTCTGTACCTCTAAATGAGAAAATAGTTCCAAGAAGTGATACTAAGAATAAAATACCTGCTGATCCTGACATAATTCTAAATGAATAATAAATAGTAGGAACATGTGGTGTATAGTCGATATGTTTCCCAACTACTGGATAGTATTTTTCATCCATTTCTTTTTGAAGTGTCTTCATACCTTTTAAGCTTCCCTCAAATTTATCGTATGATAAGAAACTTAATAACCCAGGCACTTCCATATAGTGATCTGCTTTTTGTTGTTTTTGATCAATTTTAGCTAAAACTGAGAATGGCGCTGGATTTCCAGTATCTTCATATAATGCCTCAGCTGCTGCAACTTTCATAGGATATTCTTTAACCAAATATTGCATTTGAGAATGTCCTGTCCAAAGTAACCCAGTAGAACCTATTAAAGCTGCAACTATTGATACTTTAAATGCTTTTCTAAAAATTGCAACTTCATGTTTACGAACCATTTTCCATGCTGCAATACCTGCGATTGTAAATCCTCCGACAGTAATTGCCATTGTTATAACGTGAGGGAATTGATTCCATAAGTATGGGTTTTTAATAATTGCAAAGAAGTCTACCATCTCTGCTTTTGTACCAATTACGTTATTTTCTACATATTTAACACCTACTGGATGTTGCATAAATGAGTTAGCAGATAAAATCCAAAATGCTGACATTACTGTACCTATTCCTACTAACCAAATACACATTGCATGTAGTTTTTTATTAATTTTCTCCCAAGAGAAAATCCAAATACCTATAAATGTTGATTCAAGATAGAATGCTAATAATGCTTCTATCGCAAGTGATGGTCCAAATACATCTCCTACGAATGAAGAATATTCTGACCAGTTCATACCAAATTGGAACTCTTGTAAGATACCTGTTACAACACCAACTGCAAAGTTAATTAGGAATAGGTGCCCAAAAAACTTAGTTATTCTTTTGTAATGCTCATCGCCTGTTTTAACATAAATACTCTCAAAAATCGCGATTAAGAATACCATACCTATAGTAATAGGTACGAAGAAGAAGTGGAACACTGTTGTTGCTGCGAATTGTATCCTAGCAAGTAATAGTGGATCCAACATGAACATACCTCCTTTTGATTTAAATTATATTTTAAGTAAATATTACATTATTCATTGTATAATATATATGGAATATTTCAAAATAAAAAATGCTAAAATATAGCATAAAACTACATTTTAACATCTTTTGTTCACATTTTAGACACAATACACTAAAATATTGACTTATTAAGGTTAATTCGTATTATTTTTATTAATTATGTGTAACACCTAAAGTTAAACTAATACACAAAATTAGTAACACAATAATACAAATACGAACGAATTTATAGTCTTTTTCCTTTAAATATACAACTAGTAATCCTAAAATTCTTAAAACTGGTGTTAATATTAAAACAAAAATTCCAAACATCAAATATGAATAGTTGTCAAATTTGAACAATCCTGTTATCATTTCTTGAAATGTATATCTCTCTATTGTTAAATTACCGCTTGTATCAGACACAAATGTTAATATAATACCTACTAATATTAAAAACGAACTAAAATACACACCAGCTTTTAAAATATTAGAGATAGTAATTGTAATATCCTTTTCTCTCTTCATTTACAATACCCCCACTCCTTTTAGAAACATATTAATAATAGTAAATAATAAGATCGGTAAAAATATATATCTAATATATTTCGCCTCTAAATGTTGCATTACTTTTGCTCCTGTTCTTGAACCTATTAAAGTTCCTACAGCTATTGGTGCAGCAATCATAGGATTAATTGTTCCATTAAAGAAATATATTAATGCACTTGCTGTGGCAGTAACTCCCATCATAAAATTACTTGTTGCAGTACTCGCTTTTATTGGGAGTTTCATATAATTATCTAGAGCAATTACTTTGAATGCACCACTTCCTATTCCTAGTAAACCACTAGCGAAACCTGCTCCAAACATAACTAATGAACCTTGTGGAACATTATCAACATTATACTCTACCGTTTTTCCAATAGCTTTGTCATAATATGAAGAATTTAATTGATATTTATCTGCATATTTATCATTTTTAACAACTTCTTCTCTAATTTTCTTCTTAGTAATTAAACCTGTCTTCTTTAACATTCCAAAAAACGAATTAAGTAATATTAATGAAAAGAATATATATAATACTTTTGAAGAAAAAATTCCTGCCATTAATGCTCCAACTATTCCTCCAGCTGTCGTAAATATTTCAAGAAGCATACCAACTCTCATATTACTTACATGGTCTCTAACAAACGCTATCGCTGAACCACTACTTGTCGCTATTACTGCTACAATACTTGCTCCTATAGCGTATTTTATATCTATACCAAATAAAATAGTTAAAGCAGGAGTTATTATCATTCCTCCGCCAATACCAACTAGTGACCCTAAAAATCCAGCTAGTATAGCAATAACTATAAATTGCAAAATTTCTACCATAATAACCTCACATTTCTAATCTTTTGAATATATAATCAATACTTTTTTATTTACATTTAAAACTATATCCTTACCTTCTACAAATTCATTACTTGTTGCATTAGGTCTATCAAAACTTAGGAGCATATTCTCTACTTCATATTTTGAATTTTTAATAGTCATAATAGTATCTTGATATATTGGAACAATAGAAAAGTACTTATAATTTTTTTTACTTGAAAATTTACTTTCTCCACTTTTTGATACAAAAATAATATTATAATCATCTATTATTCTTAAATCTAAATTATGATAATTATTATTTAATAATAGTATATTACCAAAAAAATGATCTAATCTTTTACCTGTCGCTCCAAATAGATTAATTTTTGTTATTTCAGGATATAACTTAATTATATTTTTTAGGGCAAAGTCTGTATCCGTTTCATCCTGATTATCCTTAACAAAAAAATTTTTAGAATAGTTTTTTACTTTACTTATTTGCTCATTATTAATAGAATCAAAATCACCACAACTAATATGTGGTTTAATTCCATTATCAATTAAATACAAAGCACCTTTATCTACTCCACACCATAAATTAGATTCAGGCAGTTCTTTTGGGAACTGCCCTCCTAACATTACATTCATTACATTTTTATCTTCCATTATCTTAACAAGCCACCTAAAGTATGTTTTTTATCTTCAGCTCCAAATAAAAATGAACCACAAACTAATAAATCAGCACCTTTGTCACGACAAAGTTTTGATGTTTCCGTATTTATCCCACCATCAACTTGAATTAAAAAGTCATAATTATTCTTTTTACGAATACTATCTAATTCTTCAATTTTTTCTAACATCTCAGGAATGAATTTCTGACCTCCAAATCCTGGATTTACTGTCATAATCAATACATAATCTAATTTAGGTAACAAATATTTAACTTGTTCAATTGGAGTCTGTGGATTTAAAACTATACCAGCTTTTTTCCCGCAATTTTTAATTACTTGAATCACCCTATCTGCATGATTAGTTGCCTCTATATGAAATGAGACCATATCACAGCCTGCTTGACAAAATCTTTCAACATAGTTTTCAGGGTTAGCGATCATTAAATGACAATCAAATATTTTATTTGTTTTAGGTCTTATTGCCTCAATAATTGGAAAACCAAATGAAATATTGGGAACAAAATTCCCATCCATAACATCTATATGGAACATATCAATTCCTATTTCTTCAAGCTCACTAATATCTCTTTCTAAATTTGCAAAATCAGCTGATAAAATTGATGGTAGTATTTTTTTCATCTTATTTCTCCTTTATATATTTTCTTTTTTGTGTTTCTTTTTCCTTAAATAATGCTTTATAGTCATCATAACGACTTTGTAATATAGCTTGCTCTTCAACTGCATGTTTAACTCCACATTGTATTTCTTCTATATGATTACAAGGTTTAAATTTACATTCATATTCAGCAAATTCTTTAAATAAATATTGAATATCTTCTTTTTCTATAAACGTTAAATCTAACGATGAAAAACCAGGGGTATCTGCAATATAGAAATCATCTATTCTATAAAATTCTGTATGTCTTGTTGTATGACGACCACGCCCTAAATGTTTTGAAATTTCTCCTGTTTCTATATCTAGATTACTAGAAATTTTATTAATAAATGTTGATTTTCCTGCTCCTGATTGTCCTGATATTGAAACATATTTTTTAGAAACTAGATTTTTAAATTTATCAATATCTTCGTCATTATTACTAAAAACGTTATATCCTATTTCTTTATAATAGTCCATTATTCTTTGAATATTTTCAAATTCTTCAGATAACAATAAATCTAGCTTTGTAAATATAATAATTATCTCAACATTACTATTTTCATTTAAACAGATTATCTTATTTAAAAGTTTACTTGAGAAATCCGGGTCTTTCACAGATACAATAATAACACTATAATCGATATTAGCCACTTTAGGTCTCAATAATTCATTTTTTCTTTTCAGAATTTCTATAACGTATCCTGTATTATTATCACTCATTTGAATAATTACATTATCACCTACTAATGGTGTAATATTATCATTTCTAAAATTCCCACGTGCTCGACAAGTTACAAGTTCGTCTTCACATTGAACGTAATAAAAACCGCTTAATGCCTTTAATATTCTTCCTTCTTTAGTCATTAATCCTCCTATACTTAATATATTATATACTCTTACTTCTAATTTCAGCTTTAATTTTATCCGCTATTTTCAACATTTCAATTGCATGCTCTTCGGAAATTTTTGTCATAGAGTCACCCGAAACCATTCTAGCAACCTCTTCAATTTTTTGTTCTTTATTTAATTCTTTTATCGAAGTAATTGTTCTCTTATCTGTTACAGATTTACTTATTAATAAATTGGTATCTGCTAGTGCAGTAGTTTGTGGCAAGTGAGATATGCATAATACTTGAGAATCAACTCCTAATTGATACATTTTTTCTGCCATTCTTTGCGATACTCTTCCACTAACTCCTGTATCAATTTCATCAAAAATAATAGATGTAGCTTCAATACTTCTAGAAAAAATTATTTTTAATGCTAACATTACCCTAGAAAGCTCTCCACCAGATGCAACCTTAGATAAAGATTTTAATGGTTCTCCTAAGTTGGCACTTATCAATATTTTTACTTCATCTTTACCGTCATTAGAAAACTCTTTTTCTCTAAAGTCTACTTTTATTGTACTCTTATCCATATATAAAAATTTTAATTCATCTTGAATTAACTTTTCTAGATTATGTGCTGTTTCTTTTCTAATATTAGTTAAGTTTTGAGAAACTAATTTTAATTCACTTTCTATTCTTTTACGATTCTCTAAATAATTTTCAAAGTTCTCTTCATAGTTCTCAAGTTCTTCTAATTCTTCTTTTATACTTTCTTTAAAAACTATTAATTCATTTAATGGTTTAGAATATTTTTTTTCTAAAGTTTTAATCTTATCCAATCGATAAATTAGTCTATCTAGTTTTTCTTCATCATATTCTATTTCATCTGTATAGCTAGATACCTCATATTTCAAATCATCTAAAACATAGTATAAATTTGTAATTTCTTCATATTTTTCTTCAAAATTTGAGTTATATCTAGTTAATTCACCTAAATTTGATCTAATATCCGCTAATTTAGAAAGTATTCCATATTCTCCATCAATACCGTCGGTAATACTATAAGCCAAGGTATTTACTTTTTCAAAATTTTCTAAATAGTCTATATCTTTTTCAAGTATTAAATCTTCATCTTTCTTTAATTTCATCTGATCTAATTCTTGATATTGAAATTTTAAAAAATCAACCTTTTGTAAGACATCACTTTCTTGTTGTTTTAAATTCTCTATCTTTTCATTAATTAACTTATATTCTTTATATATTTCTCGATAATTTCTTAATATTGAATTAATATCTTCTTTATTAAATGAATCAATTAAATTAAGATGGTTTTTTTCAACCAATAAAATTTGATTATCATGCTGTTCATGAATATCTAATAAATATGCTGAAATTTTTTTAAGAGTAGATAAATTAACTATTGTACCATTTACTCGACAGACACTTTTCCCACTGTTGTATATATCTCTTCTGATTATGATAACTTCATCTTCGATATCTAAATCCAACTCTTTAAAAATATTAACAACAGCCTTATTTTTTGGAAAATCAAAAACTCCTTCTACACTTGCTTTTTCCTCACCATACCTTATGTAAGAAGTAGATGTTCTTTGACCAGATAATTGTGATATAGCTGCTAAAATCATAGATTTCCCTGCACCAGTTTCCCCGCTAAGAACAGTTAGTCCATTCTTCAACTCTATAGTAGCATTTTCTATAATTCCGAATTGTTTTATGTTTAATTGAATTAGCACACCTACACCTCCTATTTAAAATGATTGTGAGCATTATTTATAATATGCTCAATATTAATATTTTTGTTTTCTATTAATTTTTCAGAATTATATTTTAGAAGCATAAGAAACTCAATATTTCCCTCTCCTCCTGTTATTGGTGAATAAGAAAAATTAATCATACTAAACCCTACACTGTTAGCTAAAAGGAGCACCTTTTCTACTACTTCGATTTGAGTTTTTTTATCTCTTACTATTCCACCTTTACCTACTTTTTCTCTTCCGGCTTCAAATTGTGGTTTAACTAATGCACAAACTTCTCCACCATCCTTAATAATTTCTGATAAGTTAGGTAAAATCAAAGATAGAGATATAAATGAAACATCAATCGATGCAATATCTATATCAAAAACATCAAAATCTGCTTTTACAGAATGTCTAAAGTTAGTCTGTTCCATTACTTTTACTCTCTCATCAGTTCTTAATTTCCAAACTAGTTGATTAGTTCCAACATCTAATGCATAAACAAACTTTGCTCCATTTTGTAGAGCACAGTCAGTAAAGCCTCCAGTAGAAGATCCTATATCTAACATTACTTTATCTTTAACATCAAATCCTAATTCATTTATAGCTTTTTCTAGTTTTAATCCACCACGGCTAACGTAGGGCATTTGCTTACCTTTTATTCTTAATTCCGCTGTTGATTCAACTTTTTCCCCAGCCTTATCTATTCTTATATTATCATTAAAGACAATTCCTGCCATAATTGCTCTTTTTGCTTTCTCTCTTGATTCAAACAATCCTTGATTAACACAAAGGACATCTGCTCTTTCTTTTGCCATAAATACCTCTTTAAATTACCAATATGAATTAATTACTTTTTCTTCATAATAAATATTACCTATTTAATTTTACCATATTAATATATTTTTCGCTATGTGTTAAGATATTTTAATAATAAAATTTAAAATAATTTATCTAAAATAAAAAACTTATCGTAAACACGTTATGTTTAACAATAAGTTTTCTCTATTTTTATTTTATGCATACTTTCTATAAATTTCTTCAGCATACTTAGTTCGTTCATCAATTGCTACTACTCCGGCTCTTTCGAAATATTTTTCGAAGACTGCTGTAGCTTCTTTTACATTATTAATTCTTTTAAAGCTAGAATAATTATATTTTCCAAATGACATATTCTGCATTTCTACAATACTATATCTAAGTTGTCCTTCTAGACTAGATGCAGCATAATTGTTTTTATTCAACCAAGTAACAAGATTTATTCTTCTTGCAAAACTCCATTGAGCAATTCCAAATCCAATATTATTTCCTCTTTCTACAATAGATGGATTCATTCTGCTTTCTCTCATATAATTCCCTAATATACCTGCTGTAGCTTCTTTACTAAATCCTTGTGAAATATAAAAATTCCAAGCTTTTTCTACATTATTACTTCCTGCTATCTGTGTTTGATTAGTTGCTTTTGTTCTAGCTTCACAATATTGACTAGTAAATGTTATCATACTTAATGCTACAACAAAAGCAGTTATTATAAACAATCCTCTTTTTTTTATGTTAATATTATTTATATTTATTGTAATCACTCCTAACGTATTATTATAAGAGTATTCTATCATCTTTAATTAATATTAACTTAAAAGTACTTTAAATTAGTCTCTTTTAATTACAATTTCTAATATATTTAAGAATTTTAGTGTACTTTTCTTAGCTTATAGTTTATATATGTCAATTCTACTATTATAGTTTTCTCAAAAACTATTTCAGCATATACTTTTTAAAAGAATCATTTCATTTATACTTATGAATATTTTTTATAAATTTCCTCAGCATTTTTTATCCGCTCTTCTAAAGCAACTACCCCAGCTCTTTCATAATATTTCTCAAATAAAATTGTTGCTTCTTTTACATTATTTACTCTTTTAAAATCATTATACTTATATTTTCCAAATTTCATTTTTTCCATTTCTATGAGACTAAAATTAAGTTGGCCCTCTAAACTAGATGGTAGAAAATCATTCTCTTTTGTCCACTTTTCTAAATCTGTTCTTCTAGAAAAACTCCATTGTGCAAGTCCAAAACCTATGTTATTTCCTTTCTCCTCAATTGTAGGATCCATTTTACTCTCTCTCATATAATTTCCTAATATTCCAGCTGTAGCCTCTTTACTAAATCCTTCAGCTATATAAAAATTCCAAGCTTTCTCTATATTATTACTTCCAGTTAACTGTCTTTGAATAATAATTTTTGATTTTCCATTATAATATTCCCCTACCAAAAAAGCACCACATAATAACAAAAAGATTGCCATAAATATTAAAGTAATCTTGCTCTTATTATCTCTATTATTATTTTTTTTTGTTTTACTTGGATTTACATTATTATTTTTTGATTTTTTTCTTCTATTTTTACCTTTTTTAGGTATCTTATTATTTTTAATTGTTTTTTCACTCCTATTAATAAAATATAAAACTTAGTATAACATAATGCTATACTAAGTTCTATAAATTACTATTTTACTTTTTTTATATTCCAAATATCTTTTGCATATTCTTCTACTGAACGATCTGCAGAGAAGATACCTGCATTAGCTGTATTTATAAGACTCATACGCCCCCATTTTTCTTTATTACTATACGTTTCTGCAACACGTTCTTGTGCCTCTACATAACTTTCAAAGTCAGCTAAACACATATAGCTATCTTGAGTTAATAAGTAGTCTACTATAAAGCTAAAATTCATTCCACCTACAGTCATTGTTCTAATGAAATCAAGTGTATTTTTGATTCTCTCAGAATTCATATAGTATTCCCAAGGCTTATAACCTTGACGATTTAATTCTTCTACTTGAGGTGTTTCTAAACCAAAGATAAATATATTATCGTCTCCAACCGCTTCATGTATCTCAACATTTGCACCGTCAAGAGTTCCAAGTGTTAATGCACCATTTAACATAAGTTTCATATTACCTGTTCCACTAGCTTCTTTTCCTGCTTGTGAAATTTGTTCACTAACATCTGCCGCAGGAATAATTTTCTCTGCTAGAGTTACTTTGTAATCCGGTAGGAACACAACTTTTATATAATCGCGTACCAATTCATCCGCTTCTATCATTTGTGATATTGAATGAATGAATTTAATTATATTTTTTGCCATTTGATATCCTGAAGATGCTTTTGCAGCAAATATAAATGTTCTAGGCACTGGACGTAATCCATTATATTTAATTTCACGATATAAGTAAACAATATGTAAAGCATTTAGTAATTGACGTTTATATTCATGAAGTCTTTTAACTTGAACATCAAATATTGAATTAGTATTTACAGTTATACCTGTAGTATTTTGAATATAATTTGCAAGCTGTTCTTTTTTGATTTTCTTAATATCTAAAAGTTTATTAATAACTTTTTTATCATCAGCAAATTTATTAAGTTTATCTATTTTAGATAAATCTTTTACAAAATCATCCCCAATTAGTTCTTCTAAATATTCAGCAAGTTCGGGGTTTGCTTGTCCTAACCATCTTCTATGCGCAATACCATTAGTAACATTTCCAAACTTAGTAGGATATAATTCACAAAATGCCCTAAAAGTAGTGTCTACTAATATATCACTATGTAATTTTGAAACTCCATTTACATTGTGGCTTCCTACTATAGAAAGGTTTGCCATTCTAATTTGATTATCATAAATAATTGCCGTTTCAGCTAGTGTGTAATCTTTACCTTGATCAATTACCCATTGACAGAATCTTTTATTAATTTCTTCAATAATTGAGTAAATACGTGGTAATAAAGGTCTAAATAGATCTACTGACCATTTTTCTAGTGCTTCAGCCATAATTGTATGGTTTGTGTAAGCAAATGTTTTTGTTGTAATGCTCCATGCTTTATCCCATGAATATCCATACTCATCTAGTAATAAACGCATAAGTTCAGGTACACCCATAGCTGGATGAGTATCATTTATATGTAGAGCAACATGTTCTGATAGATTTTCAAGTGTTCCAAATTCATTATAATGATTTTTTAAAAGCTGTTGTAAAGATGCACTTATAAAGAAATATTGTTGTTTTATACGTAATTCTTTACCTTCATTTGTACTATCTGCCGGATATAATAATTTAGAAATTGATGAAGCAATTGCTTCAGCTTCAGATGATTTTGAGTACTCACCACGTTCAAACAATTTCATATTAAAACCAGTTTTTGCTTTGGCTTCCCATAAACGAAGAGTATTTACTGTATCAGTTTTGTAACCTGAAATTAGTAAATCATAAGGTTCTGCTTGAATAGAAGTATAATCTTTGTGTTCAACTACAAATCCATTTTCAGTTAATTTCTCTTCTACTCGTCCATAAAACCTTACTTCTACCTCTTCATCATTACGATAAACTAAACCATATTTCCCTAAGTCTAGCCAGTAATCAGGAAATTCTTGTTGCCATCCATTATTTATTACTTGTTTAAATATTCCATATTCATATAATATAGAAAATCCAGTAACTGGATAATCGCTACTAGTTAAAGCATCTAAATAACATGAAGCAAGACGACCTAATCCTCCATTTCCTAACCCAGGATCCGGTTCAATATCATAAATCTCATCTAATTTAAAATCATTTTTATCAAGGTATTCTTTTACATCTTTTTCTAATCCAAGATTAAATAGATTATTTCTTAATGTTCTACCAACAAGAAACTCCATTGACA